>BNJU01001886.1_pt1 | contig 198749 bp, 242 predicted proteins | sample 8539281 | NCBI WGS metagenome assembly BNJU01 (sample SAMD00202456, study PRJDB9452) | human saliva metagenome | isolation source: human saliva | place: Japan | reverse complement strand
CGTCTGCTCGTCTGCAGTCGTCCGGGCCACTCTGGGCTCCTTCCACAGTGGAACCCACCCCTCCTTGGCACCTACCGGTGGAATATTGCCTGGAGGAGCTACTCCGACCTGCGGCGGACCCGACATTCTGGACGTCCCCTGACCAACGGCCTGCTTCTCGGTCGTCGTCGTCGCTGCGGGTCGTCCTCGGCCTGGCGGCCTGCGATCTGTGGTCGGGTCACGCTGAACCTTCTTCCGCGCCGTCTTCTCTACATGAGCCGTCCTTACATGGTGGCCATCGCCTACGATAATGAGCTCATGTACAACCCCGCAGATCGGCATCTTCCCACAGCCTCCTGGATCGACCTCTTCAGCTGCACAACTCCCGCGCTAGGCCCCTGCCCGCCGTCATAGCCATGACCGTCTGGAAGGACTTCGGCTGCCATCATCCTCTTCTGTCAGCCCCTTCCCTCCCTGCCCGAGACGCCCTGGAGGCGGCGGGCGTGGACGGGCATCAGCGTGGAGGTTCCGCACGTCATCTTCACTACCGCGGCCGCGGTGATCTTCGTCGTCAATCACCTCCACCTCATCAACGTGCAGGCCTACGTCCAGATCCTCATCGCCTGACCGAGGGCGGGCCCGGCAAGTCCACCACCTCATCTCATCATCTTCGACGAGAGCCTTCCAGGTACGACTTCGCTACGCCTAAGCGGTCATATACTAAATATCCTGGTCATCACCTCACCGCATGTCCTTCTCCGTATCCTACCGCCGCAGCGGGGTGCGCGATGAACCGCCAGCGCATTCAGACCATCGTCCTGGAGGCGTCCTGGCGGTGCTTCGGGGATCACCACAGTGTTCCCCTTCGTGTGAATGCTCTTCTCGGCCTTCCAAGCCCAACCGGGAGATCGTCAGCCTCTGATCCCTCACCTCACGGAGTGGACCTGGAAACTTCACCGGATTGCAGGACAAGTTCGACTTCCTCCGCCTTCTCGCCTTCCTCAAGACCGCCCTGGTCGTCACCGCAGTGACCATCTACACCAGCTGCCTGTGCAGCTACGTCTGGCCAGTACCGCTACGAGCTGTGCCGTCTTCAGCTTCATCCTAGGCACCATGATGATCCCCTGAGCCGTGACCATCATCGCGCTACAGCATGTTCGCGTCCTGAGGCTGCGCGACCACCACATCGCGCTGATCCTGCGGCCACCCTGTCGGGTTCCAGCATCTTCATATTCGCCAGTCGATGAGCGACATCCCCGACGCCATCGCCGAGGCGGCCCCGCATCGACGGCGCCGGCGGTCTGCATCTTCCACCACATCGTGCTGCCGCAGGCCCGCAACCCATCTCTGACCTAATATCTTCCGGTTCTACCGCAGTGCAGGAGGACTACCTGTGGCCTACCTCATGATGGACAGCGAGACCATCGGTCCGCGCTGGGGCTGACCGCAGCCCGGCAGCCGCTACAGGACCGACTACAGTGGTCTTTCGCCACCGACGATCTCCATCATCCGGTCCTCGTCTGCTCATCCAGGCGCTAACTCCGCTGTCCCCGCGCCGGGCTCCGCCGCCCAGCCCGCCCGGCGCCATCGTCCCGGCGGACGGGAGCCGCTGCCGTCGACCGACTGACCGCCGCATGAACACTCCGCAGCGACTTCATCGACGCCGCCGCAGCTGGTGATGCTCGCGACCTGGGTGACGCCCGACTTCGGTGCGCGCGGGGCGGGTCGAGATCTCACCGCCCACCTCACGACCTCTGGCCTCCCGAAACTGCTCACTGGGCACGACCGGCCAGGCTGCACCGCCGTCATCCAGCCCCGGCGGCGCTAGCGCCGTGACCTGGGACGAGGGGCCTACCCACCAACCTCGGCTGCCGCACGGACGGGTCGACGGGCGGGCCGCCTGGACGCTTTAACCGCCACTGCAACATCGCCGTCGTCGACGACTCACGCCTCGCTCCTGCTCCGGCGACAGATGGGTCCGCCGCGCCCAGCGCCGGCCCGTCGGACGGGCGCACCGGACGAGGACCTGTACCTGTTCGGGTGCAGCCAGGGACTACTGGGGGCGCTGCGGCTGCTACGCTTCCTGACCAGCCCCGCCCTCATCCGCGCGCGCTGCTGGGCAGCTGGTGGAACCGCTACAAGTACTCCCAAGACCTCCTACCTGGCTCTCATGGGCCGGTTCGCGTAGAGAACATACTCCATGGCATGATCGACATCGGACTGGCACCTGGTGGACATCGATCCGGCATCAAGCAACGCTGGACCGGCACACCTGGAACCTGACCTGTTCCCGATCCGGGCTTCCTGGCGCCCTGCACTCCCGCGGCCTGGGTCGCCCTCAACCTGCACCCGCCGCGGCTCGCCGCCACAGAGGTACCAGGCCCATGATGCTTGACAAGCACGGACCCACCTCCGCTGACAGATCCCCTTCAGCATCGGGGACAAGACTTCACCGCCGCCTACCTCGACCACGCCCACCACCTGGAGGGCGGGGCGTGGACTTCTGTGGCTGGACGGCAGCAGGGCGGCTTCACGACGTTCCTGGCTGGACCCGCTGTGGATGCTCAACCACGTCACTACCTCGACTCCGGGCGCCGTACGCACCCGCACCAGGGCGGACGGCCGGGTCGAGCGCTACCACCGTCGATCATCGCAGCCTCCCGCTTCGCCGACGCCTCCAGTGCGCCATCAGCTTCTCCGGGGACACGGCTGGTGATCACCTGGGACTCCCTGCACTTCCAGCCGTTCACCACCACGCCATAATATCGGCTACTGCTGGTGGTCCAACGACATCGGCGGGCATGTTCGGCCGTTGCGACGACCGGGCCAGCCGCTGGGTCAGCTGGGCTTCTCCCATCAATAGCTCCACTCGACGGACTCGGTGTTCAACTCCGAGGCGTGGCACTTCCCCACGACGCCGGGCCACCGCCAGACGCCCACCTGCGGCACACGCCTCGGCTCATGCCCTACCTGTACACGTGGGCGCGCCGGGCGGCGCACCGGGCGTGGCCCCAATCCAGCCGCTCTCACCACGGCTTCCCCACGCAGTTGGGCGCCTGCGCCCACCGCGCAGTTCTCTTCGGCGACATATTGATCGTCCCGTCGTCCACCCTGGACCCGAGTCAGCACCCTGGCGCGCGAGACGCGTATGCCCCAGGAGCACCTGGTTCGACGTCGTCACCGGCCGCCGCTACGCGATGCCCCGGCACTGACGCATTTCGCGCACCCGCTGGAACCCTCCCGGTCTGGCGCAGGCACCGTCGTCGTCGGCGCAGGACTGACGACGGCGGGGATTATCCGCGCCGCCTGCGTCAATATTCCGGTATTTGGGGCCGACGGCAGTTCGTCCTGGAGACGGATCGCCCGACGGGCGAGGGACGCCGTTAATGCGCACCGCTTCGCCTCACCTGGGACGAGGCGGGCGGTCGCGGGCGGGGGCCGGCAGGGCACGGCCGCCTGACATCGAGCAGACCGGGCCGGCGGCGTCGTCCGCCGAGCGGGAGATCCCATCCCTGCTGTGCGTGGGACGGCGCGTCGCTGCGGCGACGGGTCGGAGCCGGTGGGCGGGCCGGTGGTGACGGCGCGCGCAGCCGACAGCTTCGCGCTGGACCCCCCGTCGACATCGCCTGGGCGCTGTCAACCAGCCGACGGTCGGCGCTCACCGGCGTGCGCGGCCGCCGTCGTTGAAGGAGGCTCTGCCCATCCTCGAGTGGCGCAGATCGCCTGTAGCGCCAAGGACTGGGCATTGGGGGTGATCACCTCCGGGCACCTGACAGGCGCTGCTGGGCAGGTGCGGAGCGGGACTGCCCGACGGATCTGGCCGCCTTCACCGAGATCGGTGAAACGAGCTCCAGTGGGGCGGCAGGGGCGGCTCGGCAAATCGTGCCCGGCACGTCGGCCGCCGTTCAGGCCTCGGCGGACTCGGGCGATCGCGAACCCGACCCACCCGACCATGGCGGACGCGCCAGAGAACCGAAGTCGGTCTACACGCAGATTGCGGCTTTCGCCAAGCCGGCCCCGGCGGTTTGTGCCAGGCCCTGCATCACCGCGGGCCGACCCGCCCCATGGACCACGCGCCCTGCCGGACACGGATCCCCTCGGAAGCAGGGCCTGGGCAAAATGGCGCCTGGAGGATCGTTCCGCCCACGCAACATCGGACTCTACAAAACCGCAGAATCCGCGCGGAAGCCGCCCTACACCCATAGCGATGCCGGCGAACGATCCGCCTCGGGGCGCAAATCTCATCCGAGACATCAGGACCATCTCGCGACCTCCGCCGCAGGATGGCAAACACCGGAAGCGCGTGTCGGAACCTCCGGTTGTCCCGTGAGCACTCACCGCGGGCCGACGCAGCGCCAGGACCGGCAGGCCCGCACGACGTCCCGGGACTGGCAGGCTGCTGATATTCCGCAGGCATCACTTAACCCGCGAGAACGTCTGCTAGAGAGGTACGTGCTCATGGATTCCGTGACGATCTCTGAGTTAAGTGGCGTGCTCGAACAACGATCTCGCGCCGCATCCCCAGGCGGACGGCGACTCGGAGAAGGCGACTCCACGTGCACACGGATGCACGACCGCGCCTGCACGAAGATATTTTCACCAGAGCCCTCCGGACTGGCCGGGATCGGCGATGGCGCGATGGGCGGGCGCGGTTGATGATTGCGGGCGCTCCTGGGGCGGTCCGCGGGGGCGTGTCCAGATCTCTGTTGCAAAGGCGCCCCGGGCTTTCGGGATCAGCGGCGAGAGAAGCGCGGAATATCAGCGTTTCTCTTCCGGCGTTTAGTCGCGGTCAGGGCGCTGCAGCAGATTTGGACATTCGGTCGCCGCGAGAGCCCTGCGCGGACGGCGACTCGGCGATCACCCGGCGCAGGCGGCCACCACCGGAAGGTATTCAGGCATTTACGTGCATTTCCAGAAACAATATTGCGATGGCCCACTCCCGCAGGGTACAATTTGTGGTCGAACAGCGCGCGGGAAGACCGGCATGAACACCAGATCCTGGTCCCGCGGTGGGCGCCTGGTGCAGGCTTCGATCACTGTCAGGTCCATGGGCGGCGTGGCGCTGGGCTCCTCCGGACTGCTCGAGGGATCGGCCTCAGGTGGATCGCCCGACGAGGGCTATATCCGGAAGGGGTAGTCACGCCCCGCAAGCCCCAACGCCCGAACTGAAGCGAGCGGCGAAGAATGGCAGGTATCAACCGGACCACCGAATTCAAGCGGACCATCGCCCATCAAGTCCTGAATCCTCCACCGACTACCGGCGCCCCTGCACACGTTCAGGCAGACCATCACCGCCGCACTCTCCTCGTCTTAACCACCCTACCCGGCAGAATACCTTCGGAACTCATCTCACCCTCATTGCTGGACGAACGCATCATAGTTTTGTGCATCAGCCGGAATTTTCAACCGTGCTTGATGACATCATCTAACGTGCCGTGACGTTCGCCTCATAGGTGGATCCCTTGTTCATCAAAGAACAGGTCGTCAGTTCGGTCTCTGGATACAGAAGTAATAACCGCTGGCATCGAACCGGAACATGTGAGCAAGCTTCCGGTAATCGCAGTTTCCGGTGTCGATTGGCTTGTGCGCGGCAATAATTCTCATTATCCTGCTGACAAAATCCGGGTAGATCAACCGATATTTCCCGTCAAAAGGCCTCTGTATCCTTGCCGCCCTTGTTCATCAGGTGGTGGTATCTTCAATCGAGGAGTTGACGTATTCCTCCCTTAGCCGCTCAAGTCGAACGGATGCCATGCTTCTAGCCCGAACCTATCCTGATACTTCTGGTGTTGAAGGATCAAAACTGTCGTTTGAAATATTCTCGGAAGTATGCATGTCGTATAAGTTATTATTGACTACTCTACTATCTTCCCAACGCGATCCTTTAAAAGCTCGTAGGAAGAGTCGCCTCGTGTGACTCGCCGTCTTTCACTCTGATGACGAATGACCGCCATATGACTTTCTGAACTCGATCGTATGGCGCACCAGCTCCATCAAGATATTGTCATGGAGAATTCTCTTTGTGTATGAAACATTCCCGGTAAGGCGTGTTCGGCTCGATATGCCTTGCAGTGTCGATGGCTCCCCTTCACATTTCGTCGTGCTACCGGTGCGGACATATCTTTCAGAGAGCCCAGCACTATGTAGCCGTCTTCAATAGTACGGGAAGAGAAACTTGAAATTGAAAAAGACGGTTGTTCTAGTGCGGTCAATTCTAAATCACGATGTGTTGGGAAGTCCGAGCACGCGGTCGGAGGTATTCGAAAAAACTGGTCCTCCTCTTCAGGCTGGACAAGGATTCGATGATCAGCCGCTCGTTTCCGCAACCAAGCCATCATTCCTGCGGTAGGTCATTGACGCTTCGGGATCATCTGATCTTCGTTCGATCCTCCGCTTTGGTAGTTCGACACAAACTTCTCAGCATCAGTTGCTCAGTGTCTTATCAACAATCCGGGCGTAAGGACTTCGATTAACGAAAGCGTCTTTCTTTGCTGTGTGTTGTCATGGGTTTGAACGGCTTCATCGGCATCTCCGTCCGGATAAACGCGCCAGGTACCATAGGCGTAACAACCGATTCCTGTGCCTGTCCTTGATCCCTGAATGTGTTCCTGAGCAGCGGAGTTGCCCAATAGTCCGTCCAGAGCTGGTCGAACGTCGGCGTCTTCAGCTTCCGGGAAATAGGAAGCACCGAATCTGGTAATTCTCGTTAAGATCCTCGACGACGATCTCTCTGTTCAGCGCCGACACTGCCTGAATTGCCTCTGCCTCAGCTCCTCATCACTCAGATTTGCCAGCATTCAGTCGCTGTCACCCTCAATCGCAAAACAAACGGCGATGTCATGGCCAAAATCGAAGTTTATTGACAAACGATCAATAATTCATCGTGCCGATGATGTAAGGGCATTCTGGGACAGAACTTCTCGTCTGGATCGGCGGAGGTTCGCCGCGCCACCGTCGAGATCTCTCCAGCTTTGACCGCGGTATCCGGATCGATGGCGAAGAACAGTTCGCCGAATTTTGAAAATCTCTGCGGTTGATCCTAAATGGGTAGTGAATTATAGGCTATTTCAATTCGGCCTGCTCGGTCTTTCGCTGTGGACGCCTTCGACGATCGCTTGTAAATGGCGAAATCATAGGGCAAGCCTGCGTAGCGAAAGGTCTTCGAAAACGCGGTGATGTCTTTGATCTTCGTGAATTTAACGTCGAACTCAAGCATCCGCCTAATCTACGTCGGCATTCAGCGCCAGCTTATTGACTGTGGCATTTCCAGGTATCGAGATAGTAATATGGCTTTCGTCCACCTCGTGATAGTGAACTCGTTACATTTATGGTCTTGAATGTGTCAACACCGAGCTCGATACCGGAAGAAATCTGTCATGGATTCTTGAACAGATACTTTACTCTCTCGATATCCTCTTCTGATTTCGAGTCCTCGCTGGTTCTTGCGGGCGAGCAATGAACTTCTGCCATCTGCAGCTCGAAGCCCATCGTCCCATCATCATTCGCTTTGGGGGCGCAGCCTCGCGAGTGGGTAGTCATAGCTCGGGTGGAACAGAACCGCGAACTCGACACTTTCTCTGTTCAGGAAATGGGTGAACTTTCATAGTATCGCTGCTGATGATATCGGCGGCTATTTATATGAGTGTGACTGCCCGTGCCCTTTGGGCGCGGCGGAAAATCAAATTCTTCGACTCTGTCAGCATGGACGGAAGGTTCTGATATCCGCGAACTGAATAAGCTCTCTCGAGCAGCCGCCTCTGCTGTGGCTATAACTATAATCCTTTTTACGATAAGTCAGGATCATCTTTCCTTGCAGTTCCTGCAGTCGCTAGACACTCTTGAACAAGATGAAATGGTCGAAATACATTCCAGCAATACTTTCGAACGCCTGCGTTGTCATGGCACTGTGGGTGAGTACTCTGGTCTTGATGCCTTTCTGAATTCTCTGCTCGTGTAAATGCCGCAGATTGTTTTGCTGGAGGATTGCTGGCATACAGAAAACTCTCCCGACTACAGCAAAGGTCAATCTGCTTTCTCGAAAACCTGACGCTAATTCAGGGCATGGTCTGATTGGAATTACATCTTTCGCCTTTTGCTAGGTGCGCTTAATAACCTCACCATCAGATTTCTGGAGATAAGCACATTCAACGGTTTGTGGTTGTCACAAGGAAGGTTGTCATCGTGACGTTCCCTAGTCTGTAGAGTCGCATAACATCAACTGTGATTTTCATTTCTGAACTTTCTTGCTTGACCTCGATGTTGAAGCCCACTACCCCTGCAGGCAGGACTTCACCTCGACGGCATTAAATCCCTCAGTGCCATTCTCCCAGCCAGCTATATGTGCAACGCGGCAATCACATATTTCGTGATACTTCTTCCATCCTCAATGTGAGTTCATGTTCGTGCTCGGTGTGGAAAATTACTTTTCATCGATATGTATTCAACACATCAGCAATGTTTTGTTCACTAATTTTTGGGATATATGCCTTCGCTACTATTTCTCTTCTGGTTCCGAATGTTTTCTCATGCCGTAGTGTCTCATGCGATAATCTCCCGATTACGGAGTCCCCGTGTTCTTTAAAGCCGTCGGACTGCTGATACTCTGAGAATCCTCAACCTCTCAGGAGTAACTCAGTGATTCATTCCTTCTATGAGCCAATTCATGCACGATGACATAGAGGTTATTCGGTGAATGTCTGTGTGTTCCGGAATCAATGTTCGTGGCCGGTTTATTGAGCATAATGATGGCTGGCGAACAACGTCAACAACTCGCGAGGCAGGCTATCGTCCTCGTTCTCTGCAGGCACCCTACCACAACCGTTCTCGATTGCTCACCCTCATCCGCCTGCGCGGAGGGAGGTCGAAAGGCATCCGCCGGTTTCAGGGGCTGAGGGACTCGTGAGGGGCGGGTGCTGATCTACATGCGTCACAATGTATTTGGGCGTGATCGGAGATCAGCTGGGTATGTCGATCCACGATCTCGCGGGCCGTAAGGCCGACCGATGCGATCGTCCGGGCCTGAGGACGTACCGCTCAACCGAGAATTGCCAGGGTGCAATTACGTGCTGGACACTCTCTTCCCCTGCTGATTGGCTGAAATCACCGCAGCGGTGTGGTCGAGGCGACACCGGGCGACCGCGCCAGTTGTCAGGTCCTGATCCTGCCGGACGGCCGCCTGGTGCGGGCTAAGTCATATCCGGTCCATGCGACATTGGCCGCCCCAGGCTCCTCCGGACTGCTCGGGGAATCCCGGCCCTCGGGTGGATCGCCGACGGGGCTATCGGAAGAATGATCACGCCCATAAACCCCTAACGGCAGGCTGAGCGAGGCGGCAAAGAGCCATGAAACATCAACCAGTCTGCGAATGAAAAGAGTACCCTGTCGCCCACATCAGGTCACGATCCCTCCACCGACTACCGCCGCCCCTGGCACATTCGAGCAGACCTCACCCATACTCTCACTCTACGTCTTCAAAACCACCCTCTAGATAAGCTTCAGGACTCCCCGGCCGAGAAGGTATTGCAACTTCGGGATGAGGGCGCGGGGCGAGGATCGCTCCCGCGCCAGCCACCTTTTTCGTCGCGGACCTCCACCAATCCGCCGAGCCGCAGGAGTCGCAAGCGGCGACGCTCCGCCCAGCGAGAGAATGAGGGCGTGAGCAGCACCCGTACTCCCGCCCGCCACTGGCAGGCGCGTCGTCGTGACCGGCGTGACGAGCGCGCCCGGCATCGACCACGCCATGCTACTGAGCGCGGTCTCAGCGCCTCGCTCATCTGCCACCACTACTCCCGCGGCATGGCGGCAGCCTGGGGCGCCGACTGCGTGGAGGCCTGGACTCCGTACGCTCACGAGCCGCAGCGCCTGACCGGCATCGAGGCCGACTTCCGCGATCCGGCGGCGCCCGGCCGTCATCGAGGCACCGCCGCCCGCCAGCTCCGAACGCGTCCGACGCCCTCGTGTGCAACCAGGCCTCCTCCGGGCGCGACGGCAGCCTGGAGGATCACGCGCTGGACCCTGGACCGCCACCTGGGCCGTCGACGCCCGCCCGGCCTCCCTCCTCGTCAGCCTACGCCGAGCGCTGCGCCCGGCCGGACCGGTTTACGCCCCCGCCTGGCGGCTCTCACGAAATCCTCGGCCGCGGGCCAGCACCAGGGCCGATGCCGCGCGGATCGCCTGCTGCACGGCCAGAGGCGGCCTGGCAGAGATCACGCCCTCTGCTGGCCGCGGAGCTCGCCGAGACGGGCATCCGCCTCAACACAGTCGCAATCCCGGCGGTGGACACCGGTCGCCCGGACGCCCCGACGCTGCGCGCGATCGACGCCTGCTTCCCCTCACCGCGGCTGGCCAACCTGGACCAGCCAGCTCATCTGCTGGCTCCTGACCGACGACGCCTCCTGGGTCACCGGCGAGTCATCTCCACCGAGGAGGTTCGGCGCTGGAGCGCCGTACGAAAGGACGATGAGAACTGCTTACCACCGCGCCCGCCGCGGCCCCGTCGCTCCCAGGCCGACTGGAGCCACGCCGACCGGGACCAGATCCAGCAGGCGCGCCCTGCCCAGGGACGATCGAACGCGACCTTCGGCCCGACAGCCGCTGGATCGTCTCGCCTGCCTCGCGACGGTCCGGTTCCTCATACCATGTGCCACGGTCGTGGCGACGGCCCTGCCCACCATCATCAGCGGCCTCATGGGTCGCCCACGTAAATGGGCCGTCACCGCCTACACCCTGGTGAGCCCTCGCCCGCTGCCACGTGTGCAGCAAGGTCGGCGCGCCCCCTGGACGCAAGCCCCTCTGCCTGCACGAGTCGCCTGTTCGTGAGCGGCTCCACCCGCAGAAGGACAACCGCACCGCTCTTTCAACTTCACCGTCTTCCGCTTCCTCCAGGGCCTGGGTGGAGCCCGGCCTCAATCTGCTCCCAGGCCATCGCGACGATCTCATCCGCCGCGCGGTGCCGGAAGTACCTGGCCCCCATGGGCGCCATTTCAACATCGCGACGATCCTGGGCCCCGCTGCTGGGCAGCTGGCTCACGGACAGCTCTGGCTGGCGCTCCATCTTCTGGTTCTTCCTGCCCTTCAGCACCCTTCGCCTGGATCGCCGTCGCCCTGGCGCAACCATGCCTGCAGGTGCAATAGCGAGCATCGACTGGCGGGCTGGCCCCAGCCGGCGTCGCGCCTGGCATCGTCCTGCTAGCCCTGGGGCGTTGACCTCCTTGGAACCATCCGCTCATCGTGTGCCTGCTCGTGATGCTGATCAGCTCAGCCGGGCGACGCTGGTCGGTGGAGAAACGCGTGCAGGACCCGCTCATGCCCCGCGGATCTGGCCGACCGCACCTTCGTCGTCGCCACGATCGTCTCAGTGCTCATGTACGCCTGCCTGTTCGGCATGAACGGCTGCCTGCCCACCACCTACGCCGCGATGGTCCTGGCGTGAGCGCCCGTCTCCGCGAGCTGGTCCCTCGGCATCCCAGGGCATGCTGCATGTTCCTTGGCTCCTCGTCTCCAGGTGGCTGGTCGCCCACACGGGCCGCTACCGGATCTACCCGGTCGTCGGCTCCTGCTGAGCCGCCACCCGGCGCCCAGCGTCCTGAAGCGCCGCAGCTCCCCGCGAAACCTCAGCCAGTAGTTCAGGAGCCAGCATCTTCGTCCTGGCAGGGGTGGGCATTCCTCAGCTGGGCATCCTGATCATCCAGAACGCCTGCCGCGGCGGATGCACAGGGACGGCGACAAGCACGAACAACTTCTTCGAAGTCGGGGTGTCCATCGGCAAGCGGTGGTGGGCGTGCTGTTCACCGGCCGTCGACCGTCGCTACTGGAAACAGGGATGAGCGAGGGTGCGGCAGCCCGCCTCCATCACGCCGGCCGTCTGCGGGACTCGGACGGGACGACCGCGCCGCCGTCGTCGGCGCCTACCAGCACCACCAAGCGCCCGTCCTGCTCGGCCTGGTCCCAGTTCTCATCATGCCGTGGCGCCTGGCGTTCAAGCCCGGTCCACTAACTCGGTGAAGACAGGCTGGGCAGATCGAGGGACGACTCGCGGCGCAGGATGGGCGGCGGGCGGGCAGGCCGGTAACTGACGCTGGCGGCGCGGTGCCGAGCAGGAGCCCCGAGACGCGCCATCGTCAGCCTCCCGAGCGCCAAGCCCGATAACCCTCAGTCCTGGTGAACCAGATCGTCACCCGCCGACTCCTCGCGCTCCCCGCCGCCGGCTCCTCCGGCACCCGGCGTCCGCTTCCCGCCAGCGCTTCGCCTCGCCCAGCGCTATTTGCGCGAAGGCGACCCGCGCTCAACGCGAGCGCATGCTCTGCCCGTGACTGATACGTCGCCAGCGGCCGACAACGCCGCATCTGCGCCCGCGCCAGCGCGAAACTGGGCGGCCGCCACGAGAGCGGGCCTTCGCCGAGCAGCCCGGCTGCCAGAGCCACCTGCCGCGATCCCGCACCTGGGGGCCGGTGCGATCCTCTGCCGCCAGGTGCGCGTGGTTCAGAAACATCATTGTCAACGAGGGCGGCTTCGCCAACTACGGGCTCACCGCTACGGACGTCGCCATCACCATCGGGTGCACTGCCAATTCGGCGGGTCAGCTGCTCACCCCGATCCACCTGGAGCCGACACTTCACGCCGAGCCGAAGGGCTGAAGCCTCGCCCGGTGTCATCGGGAGGACTGGCGTGGCCAGCTGGGCGGCGGCGGCGTCGTCATCTGCCGGGCGTGACGATCGGCAGCCGACTACGTCATCGGCGCGGGCGCCGTCGTCACCGACATCCGGCCCGTTCCTGGCCGTGGACTCCCCGCCAGGTCATCCACCCGCGCTATGAACCCGTCCACCGCTATGGCGCCGATGGTGAGGTCGAGGGCGGCCCGGCTCACCGACACCATCACCTCTCAAAGGCCACACCGTGAACCCCGAGCCTTCTCCGTTTGGCCTCCTTGGCACTCCGTGCGCGACTTCGGCCCGACCCGGTGCCGGGCGAGGTCTCGACGCGATCCCTGACGACGCCCGCCAAATGAGCTGGTCGAACACCCGGCCTTCATGGTGGCGCCACCAGGGAGCAGGCAGACCCTCCCCGCGCTGCCACGTCGCCGAGTTCACGACACGACCTCCGATCCCAGCACAAGGGCGCACAGCGCCATGGCCCGCCTGGTGGGCGGCGGGCGCGGCGGCGACTACCGCACCTGGGCGCCCTATCCCGCAGGCTGCACCCCACTCGGGCGTCGGCGACATCACTTTTGCGATGCGACGAGACCGCCAGGCCGCACGGCGCGGCCGCCAGCACCAATGCGAGCTGACGCGGTCTCATCCAACTGTCTGATCACAGAGATTCCTTGCCCTTCGCCGCGCTCGACACCGATATCCAAACCCTGTTCTGTCCGCCAAGGCCCCGCGGCGTCGACTCCTGCCCCCGTCTGGCCACACTGCCGCCGCCCTTCGACTGCCGAGTTCGAGGCGCCGCCGTACTCCTGTCTCCTCACGGGCTTCGCCCTGGGCGCGCCTCCGCTGCCCCGCACAACCGACTTACCGGGCCGAGCGACGGGCCGTGCGCCAGCCCGCCCGGTCGTGACTTTCAGGCGGGCGACTGACCAGGTCCGCTCGCGACGCTGATGGCGACGAGCCGGGCGGATCGTGCGCGCAGCTCCGCTGTCCGCGGTGCCTGACGACGCCGCTCGTCGTCGTCCGCCATGCGTCGACGGCGCGGCGCCCGCCCACACTCCGCCGCCGTCGTCACCGCCGCTCGACGATTTCGCCGTCCTCCGCGCGCGCCGGACGCCGCCACCGCGGCGCCAGCAGCATCGGCGTCAGACCGCCAGGAGGATCACCGCGGCCGCCGTCGCGCACACGACCACGGTGAGACGACGTGGAGCCCTCCACGCCCATGTGGCGCCGAGTGAGCCAGTCGGGCCCGTGGAAGGTCAGCTTCCGAACAGGCGTTGGATCGGCTCCGGTTCCCGAGACGTCGGAGCCGAAAGACGCCGCCCTGGATGTAGTTCCGGGACGCGTGCGCGTACGGCCAGCCACAGGCGCCGCGCGCGAGCAGGTAGCGGGCGAGCAGCGGCGCGGCACGGTGAGCGATGATGAGGCACGCCGGACAGGGTCGCTCCGGAGTTGGTCAGGTGCAGCGGGCCGAAGATCGACGGAGATGGTTCCGAGCGCCGCAGCTGCCCAGCCTGGTCCTCGATGAGTCGCTGGAGAACCGCGGAACATCGTCTCCTCGATGGACTCTCCGACGGCGAATATCAGGCCGACGGCGATGCCCTCACCACCAGCCGACGGGTGGTGCATGTGGTAGGCTCCCAGCCAGGGCGAGGACCGCGAGACGGCGCGAGATGAGCGGCGCGCCGCCCAGCGCCAGCTGCGGCGAGAGTTCTGCGCAGTGCGCCGCCGTCCAGACTCGGCGCGCTTTACGGCAACTCGATTCGTCGGACGATGAGGCGGTACCCCGCCACGACCGTGATCACGCCACGTCGCCGACGAGGAGCGCAGGTCAGGCTGAAACCATGCTGCGGCATGACGGATGTCAGCCCGGGTGCGTGCCGCCCGCCGCGCCACGATCAGATGATCGGGGTCTGGGTGAGGAAGCAGCCCCTGCGCGAGCTGGGGCCAGCGCCGCTCGCGCGAGCCTGGAGCGGCGGGCTGCGGGCAACGGCGGAGGCCCGCGAGGAGCGGCGGGCCTCCGCGGAATGGCAGCGCGGAGTCCGCGAGTCACCGAGACGGAGGACGAGGATGCTGTGCCATGCGGCAATGGCACCGCGGGCCGCCCTGCCCACTCCATGGGGCCAGCACCGGGTCCGCGGAGCCCGGCAGGTGCAAGGTGGAGCCAGCACTTTCACCTGGGCGCGCATGGACATCGCTTCGCCACTGCTCTGCCCTCCATAGGCGCTCCTTTTTCGTCATGCAGTGAAGGGTCAAGAGGCGTAGCAGACAAAAGGGCGTAGCGGACGCCTCGGCGAGGATCCGAGCCAGCGCAGAGCTCTCAGATCCTGGCGATCGGCGCCAGGCGCAGACGAGGCGCTTGCGTGCTCTTCGCGCCGTCGACGGTGAAGGTGACGCGGGCGACGGTCGAGCGCCCCGCGCCCTCCAGGGCGACGACGTCCCCTCGCCGTAGGCGTCGTGGCGGACGCGGTCCCCCGACCTTCAGGCCGGCGACGGCGGCGGGCAGCCCCGCCGTCGGCCCCATCGGCCCGCGGCGCTCGAGCCGTCGAGCCGCGTGGGCCTGCTCCCGCTTGGCCGCGCGCTGGCCCGCCGCGCCTCGAAGCGGTCCCTTGGGGGTCTCGACCCGGCCGAGCCGCCCGTGCGCTTCGGGACGACCCGAGCCGATCGCCGGGGCGAAGTCATCGTCGTCGGCCCCGCCGCGACCCTCGGCCCTGTCGCGCCCGGCCCCGCTGCGGCTCGCGAAACCGCCCCGGCGCCCGGCTCCGCCCTCGGCCCCGCCGCAGCCGGACCGTCCTGCGCCCTCCGGAGAAGCTGCCTCGCCCCAGCCGCCCCCAGCCCGTCCTGCCGCGCCGCGCAGGGCGTCCATGGAGGAGGCCAGGCGCTTCCAGTCCATGACTCGGCGGGGATGTCGTCGAGGAAGCGGGAGGCGGGCATGGCGTTGGCGGCCCCCAGGCCGAGGCGCACCGCGGCGCGCGGTGACGTAGAGGGCGCTCGCGCGCCCGGCCGAGGCCACCGTAGGCCAGGCGCGCCTCGGCGAGCCTCGGTCTCGTCGGCCATGGCGTGCGAGTGAGGGAAGATGCCGTCCTCCAGGCCGGTGACGAAGACGACCGGAACCCAGCCCCTGGCGGTGTGGACGGTCGCGGTGACCCGCCCTGGTCCTCGGCCTCGCGCGCGCCTCCTCGTCCAGGTCGGCCGCCGGGGAGTTGGTCGGCGTCGGCCACGAGGCTGACCCGCTCCAGGAAAGTCGGCGAGCGCGCCCGTCTGGGTTGGCGTCCTGAAGTCGGCGGCCACCGAGTGCAGCTCGGCGAGGTTCTCCACGCGCGCGGCGTCCTGCGGGTCGTCGCTGGCGCAGCTCGGCGAGGTATCCGGAGGCGTCCAGGGCGGAGTCGAGGATGTCGGCGACGCGCCGCCGGCGGCGAGCTGGTGGCGCAGCCCGACGAGCAGCTCGTGGAAGCGGGTCACCTGAGTGCGGGCGCGGGTGGTCAGCCTCGACGGCGGGGCGGCTCATCGCCGTCGGCCCCTGATCGCGGGCCTCGCCGCAGTGGTCCCGCCGCCCGCTGCCCGCCGGTCGTCCCAGCGGCCCCCGCTGGTCCGCCAGCGTTCACCGGCCCCGGCGCCGCCGCGGGGCGTTCTCCCCGGCGGCGTCGGCGATCGCGACCTCGAAGGAGACGCCGTAGCGGGCGGCGTGCCGGACCAGGGGCTGCCTCCGCCTTGTCCCCCAGGCCCCGCTTGGGGAACGTTGAGGATGCGGCGCAGGGACACGTCGTCGTCGGGTTGTCGACGGCGCGCAGGTAGGCGATGGCGTCCTGACCTCGCGCCGCTCGTAGAAGCGGGCGCCGCCGACGACCTGTAGGCTGGCCGGAGCGCAGGAAGGCCTCCCAGGGCGCGCGACTGGGCGTTGGTGCGGTAGAAGACGGCGACGTCGCGGGCGCACGCCGCCTCGTCGGCGAGGCGGTCGATCTCGGCGGAGATCCAGCGGGCCTCGTCGCTCGGAGTCGGCCACGTAGCCGGTGATGCGGGGCGCTCGCCCGGACTCGGTGAACAGCTGCTTTCTCGCGGCGCCCGAATTGCGGGCGATGACGGCGTTGGCGGCGTCGAGGATGTTCCTGGGTGGAGCGGCAGTTCTGCTCCAGCGGGATGGTGCGCGCCGTCGGGCTAGTCCTTCTCGAACTCTCGATATTGCGGATGGTGGCGCCGCGGAAGGCGTAGATGGATCTGGTCGGAGTCGCCGACGACGGTCAGCTCGCCGGGCGGCAGGGCCGTCGGCCCGGAGGTGCCTGGCCGCCGACGAGCTCGCGCACGAGCACGTACTGGGCGTGGTTGGTGTCCTGGTACTCGTCGACCGGGATGTGGCGGAAGCGGCGCTGGTACTCTCGCCACGGCCGGGCGGGTCTGGAAGAGCTGGACCGCGCGCATGATGAGGTCGTCGAAGTCCAGGGCGTTGGCGGCGCCCAGGCGCGCCTGGTAGGCGGTAGACCTCGGCCAGGTGGCGCTCGAACGGGTTGGAGGTCACGGCGCTCGGCGAAGTCCTCGGGGTGACGAGCTCTGCCCTCTTCAGGTCGGAGATGCGGTGCGCAAGGCTCTTGGGGTGAAGCGCTTGAGTCGATGCCCAGCCTGCGCACGACGAGGGTGATCAGGCGGGTGAGTCGGCGGCGTCGTAGATGGAGAAGGTCGAGCTGCAGCCCGGCGGTCTCGTGCTCGCGGCGCAGGGATGCGCACGCAGGCGGAGTGGAAGGTGGACACCCACATGCGCTCGCCGACCGCCGATGAGCGCGGCGACCTCTCGGCATCCGGCGGCGGCCTTGTTGGTGAAGGTGGCCAGGATCTCCCGGGCGGGCGCGGCGCGTGGCGATGAGGTGGGCGATGCGGCGGGTCAGGACCGGGTCTTGCCGGACCCGGCGCCGGGCGATGATGAGCAGGGGCGAGCCGGGTAGGACGGCCTCGCCCTGGGCGGGGTTGAGGTCGCGGATCAGCCTCGTCCGGGTCGACGGCGGTCGGGGCGGGGCCGTAGGGGGCCGACGGCGCACCGGTGGCGGTCCGGGCCGGGCGATGAGGGCCGCGGTCTCGGCCTGGCGGTCCTCCCAGGTGGGGCGACGGCGGCCCTGTACCTCGGCGCTGGGCGCCAGTCGTCCTCGGGCCGTGAGTCGGGCTCGCCCCGCTCGTCGGGGCGTCGACGTCGAGCGAGTCCTCCAGCCGTCGTCGGCCGGGGCGGGCGGGCAGGACGTCCGGCGGCCGGCAGCGGTCGCGCCGTCCGACCCGAGGTGCGGACAGGGCGCCGAAGAGGGGTTCATCGCATTCATCGTGGGGCCAAGAGCAGTGGACGGGACGGCGCCTCACGCGCCCGGCCTCGGGTGCAGGGGCCGGGCGGCCCGCGTTCCCCACCCTGAGCACGCCGACGCCCGCCCGGTCATCCGGTCTGCGCGCGCTGGGCCAGGGCCGGCCCGCACCCGCCTCCACCCGGCCCCCGAGCCCGCGTCACGCGTCGGCGCTCCGGGTTCAGGCGCCCCGACCGAGCTCGTTCTCAACGGCGCGCCGGATCCACGAGGAAACGGATCGGTCGTCGGCATCGGCGCGTTCCTGACCCTTTGGAGGACCTCGGGGAGAACCTCACGGGGACCGGCGCAGAGAGTCTCCTCGACCGCCTCCGAGGGGCCCCCTGCGGCACCTGGTTGGCGGCCTCGGGCGAAGAAGTCGTACTCCTGCTCCGCAGTCACGGGGTCAATACTCGTGTCGATCCTTTCCGCAGGCAACGGTCGTCGGTCGCGCCGTCCTCGGCGCGTCCCGATCCCGGGGAAGCTCGAGCGCACGCGGCGGGACCCGGCGCGCTGCCCGCCCGAGCCCCGCCTCCGGGGAGTCGGCCTGCCCGCTGGCCGCCGCGTCATCGCTGCCGTGCCTGGGCCCCGCCCTCGGGGAGTCGAGTCTGCGATGTCACCTGGGCTCGCATTGTGCCAGGTGGGGCTGCGCGGATCGAGCGCAGATGGATCTCGTCGCAGCTGGAAACACTGGCGCGAGGTGGGATCGATTCCGTTGAGCTGACCCGGCATTACGCAAAGCGGGTGGCCCGCGCCAGGCCGCCGCCGCTGCTGGGCCGGTCCGGGAACTCCGCGTCGTCAGGCCTGACTTGATCGACCCGATCCTGATCCCCGCGATCGTCCCGCTGGCCGACGGCGAGCATCGCTCACCCAACCCGCGAGCACGTACCCTGGCAGATGCTCGCGGGTTACCCGGCGTCTGCGGGTCGGGTGACGATCTCGCGGGTACCCGCGACGATTGCTGGCCTGGACGGCGTCCCGTCGCTGGCGGACCTGGACAGTCCCGACATGCGAGACGACGACGAGGCTGGCGCTCGCACTGACCGGGCCAGCGCGGGACCGAATGGCTGACCAGCCCGACGGCGAGGACGGCGAGGCGCCGACCTGGGGCGTGGCGCTGCCCTTCTGGCCGGGCAGTGCGGCAGAGGAGCCGAAGGAGCCCATCGCGCTGCGCCCAGCCTTTACTGGCGCACGGCGCCGCTCTTCACAGGTGCTTGAGGGCCTCTCGACGGCTGAGGGCGACAGGCGCGGGTGGCTGTCGACGAAGCGGCGGACCCAGACGGGTGCGGTGCGGGCGTAGTCCCGCAGGGCCCAGCCGATGGCCTTGCGGATGAAGAACCCGGGTCCTCCTGGTTGGCCTCGATGACGTCGCTCAGCAGGCCCGGGTCGGTACGGTCCTTGTGCTGGAGCTGGCAGATGATCGCGCTGCGCCCTGACCCACAGGTCCTCGTCGCGTGCCCAGCGGCGCAGGTGCTCGTCCTCGTCGGGATGCGCGAGCAGCACCGCCCGACGGCGTGGCTCTGTCTCGTCCACGAGGTCCCACCAGGCACCGGTGCGCAGGAAGTGCCGGTAGAGGTCCAGGGCCTCGACCCGCTCGACGTGCTCACCCCCAGGGCGGGCACGGACGACAGCGAGCACGGCGAGGCGCTCACGCCGCTCGGCCTCGTCCCACAGGCGGCGCAGCGTCGTCTCCCAGGTGGCGGCCCCTCCCGCGTTACCGGGCAGGCGCCGCGCCAGGTCAACGGCCAGGCGGCGGGTTCGCGGGACGCCGACGCCGCACATCGGCATCTGCGACTTTGAGATAGCGCTGGCCTGCTCGGCGCGCTGCGGGTCACCGGCCTGCGCCAGCCCGGCGCGCAACCTCCTGGAAGGTGGCGACGGCCGCCGTGGCCCAGCCTCATGCGCCCAGTATCGCAGTCCCCGTGCCCGAGCGGGTGCCGTGGACGATTTGTCGGCGGCAGGCCTCGGGCGCCTGGCGCCCCGCCTGCGGCCGGGCGCGGGAGCCTTGACGCGAGCAGCCGCCCGACACCGTGATCTCGCAAGACCGACGAGTTCGCCGGGCGACCCGTCTGGAGGCCCAGGGCTTGAGTGGCTGGCCGCGGCCATGCCCGACGGCGGGTGCGCACGTCGTGCCCGTCACGGTCGGCGACGGCTGGATCGAGGAGCCCCTGGCTGAGCACCGGCCGGGTGACGCCAGGACCGCTCGGGCCTCGGCCGGGCCTCGCGGTGACGCATGCCGCGGGCGCGCCCGCATTCGGCGCGGCCCCTCCCGGCTGGGACGGGCGCACCTGCATGGGGCGCTCGAACAATCCGCCTGCGCCCGCACGCGCGGAGGCACCGCAGGACGAGTCCCGCCCTCTGGGGCCGCTTTACGCCGAGGACCGGATCGCGCCCCACATCGGCCCGGGCCGGGACGCGGGCTCGCTGACCCGCCGTGAGGCCGGGCTCATCGAGCGGGTGTGCGCTCGTCCGGCGACGGCGACTTCGACGCCCCGCAGCCCGAGCTCACCCGCCGCCGCGCCCAGGAGCGCGGGGAGCCGCGTGCTGCGGTGGCTCGCACCCACGGGGACCTGGGGACCGGCAACGTCCTGTGGGTGCCGGCCGCAGAGCGGCCCCTGGCGCCCGCGCAGCGGGGCCGGATGCCGTACCCGGCGACGCTGACCGCGGCGCTCGCTCGGGGGCCGGGCGACGAGGTTGTCGGCGTGCTCATCGACCCCATGGCGCACGGGCGCGCACGCCGAGACGGACCTGGCGGCGCTGGGCGTCTCGGCCAGCCCCACCTGGAGCAGATCTACACCGGTTACCACGAGGTGTCCGCCTGGCGGACGGCTGGCGAGGCGGGTCGCGCTGCACCAGCTGCACATGGTCATGATCCACGTCTACCTGTTCGGCGGCGGCTACGGGCCCAGGCGGCCGCTCTCGCGCGCCGTTACGCCTGAGGCCGCCTTCGGGGCGGGCTCGCCGGACCACCCGGCCGTGGACGGATCCCCGGGCCCCACGAGAACGACCGCCCTCGCTGCACCACCTGCCAACGCGACCTTTGTCACCTTGGAGATCCACCCGTGGCAGCCCTCTCTGACTCTGCGTCGCTCGCAGCTCCACGATAGAGACGTGTATTCCGGAAACGGTCCTGAGTGAGCAGCGCACGCCTGGCGATCGGTGGGCGGCAGCGCTGCCATCATTCCCGCTGACGGATGCGTCGACCTCATCGTCCGCAGCGGGCAAGTGCTCCTGTGCGGCCCGCAGACTCGTGTCATCCGCGCTCCCTGCCGACGTCGTTCACCCCACTGTCGGTTTGAGGCTGGAGGCGGGCACCGCTCGCGGGATCCTGCTCGTGGCACTCAGCGAGCTGAGGAACCAGACGGTGGGGCTGCGCACCGCGTTGGGGTCGGAGGCGGCTGTCCTGTACGACCTGATGATGCGAGCGAGCAACGCTTCCCGGCCGGACCTCGTGCTCTGCGCTGCTTGTCGACCAGGCGGAACCGTGGGTGACGACGACGCGCCGACTCGCTCGGAGCGAGAGCATCAGCCCGAGAGGCCGCCCGGGCTCTGGACTGGTCGGAACGCACGCTTCGCAGACGAATGCTGAAGAACTTCGGCTACGGGTACGCCACTTTGGTACGTGTCGAGCGAGCGCACCGGGCGCGCTCTGCCTCCAGCGGGGACTTTCACCAGCCGACGTCTCAGCGATGACGGTTATGCGGATCAGTCGCATCTGACCCGTGAGTTCGCGCGCATGGTCGGGGTGACACCGGCTCAGTTCTCCGAGGCCGCGAAGAGATCGACGCTATTGCCATCAGGGTCGAGTACCGTGGCGTAGCGCTGACCCCAGGGGCGTCCCACGGCTTCGTGCGACCTTCGTATCCCGCTCCGGTGAGCCCTGGCGTAGGTGTCATCCACGGCGTTCACCGTCCCCTGGTCAAAGGCCAGGGCGATGCGATGGCTCCTCGAGGGCGACTCATAACCAGGGGTCGAGACTGCGAATGAGATCGATGGTGTCCCATGCCAGAACGATGCCGTCCTCGAGCCTGGTATCGACATGCGACTCGTCGCTCCCGTCAGGAACGGGCGCGCCAAGCAGACGGTAGAAGGCGAGCGAGGCGGACATATCGCGAGTCACGATGCCGATGAATCCGAGTCGTAGTGCCATAGCCCCACCGTATGCCGTCTACATCACCGCGTCTTGAACAAAAACGGCCTCTCCCGAGGACGTGACCGACCCGGCTCGGCCTGGTGAGGCTCCCTGCCCGCCTGATGAGGCCGCATCCGCTCACACCGCAGAGTCTCAACGCCGTCGGCTCCGCCAGCAGGGTTTACCGCACGGCCCGCAGAAGCGGTCGCGGCCGGTGAGGTCCCGCCCGGTGGAGGCCTCACGGAACCCGACGGCCAGGGCCGCCTCGCGCAGGGCCCGGCCCTGTCCGGCGTCGTGCTCCATGACGAGCAGCCCGTCGTCGTGCAGCAGCGCGGCCGCCCGGCGCACGAGGGCCACGGGCAGGTCCAGGCCGTCCTCCCCGCCGCCGAACAGCGCCAGGCGGGGGTCGTACGACGCGGGTCTCCACGTCCTCGAGCGCACCCGCCGGCACGTAGGGCGGGTTGGTCACGACGACGTCGACGCTCCCGTCCAGATCGGCGAGCGTGGAGGGCGGCGGCGTCGGCCTGGAGGACGCGCACCCGTCCGGGCGCGTACCGCTCGCAGGCGGCGACGGCGGCGACGACGGCGTCGTCGGCCAGCTCGACGGCGATCACGCGGGCGGCGGGGACCTCGGCGGCGACGGCGGCCGCGATGGCACCGCCGCCGGTGCACAGGTCGACGACGAGCGGACCGCCGGGCCACCCCCGCGCTCACGCGCCAGGACGGCCTCAATGGCGACACCGGCCACGACCTCGGTCTCGGGACGCACGATGAAGACGCCGGGCGGCACTCCAGCTCCAGGCCGCGGAAGAACATGCGTCCGGTGATGCGCTGCAGCTCGCGCGCCGCCCGGCGTCGGGCACCGCCTGCGCGTAGGTGGCGGCGAAGGCCCTCGTCCGCACCGTCGGCCAGCGGGCAGCCGGGCGTCCCGAGGATCCACTCGGCCAGCTGCGCGCGTCATGCTCCGGGGAGGCGACACCGGCGGCCTTCAGCCTCTCCCCGCCTGGCGCACGAGCCGGCGCAGCGCGTAGCGGTCGAGGGCGCCGTCGCCTTCACGCCCGCCCGACCGCGGCCAGGCGCGCGCGGCCTCGTCCATCTCGATGGCGCTGGCGATGACGGGTCCGAGGTCGCCGTCGAGCACCGCGTCCAGGTTGTAGGCCCTTGTAGCCGGTGCGGTGGTCGGCGATGCGGTTCTCGGGAAGTTGAGGTGCGGATCCGCTCGGAGCGGTCCACCGTGCGCACTGACTGCGGCGCGCCCTGCGCCTCGGCCTCGGCGGCGGCGGCCGCCCGCTCGGCCAGGCAGGCGGGCCGCGCAGGACGCGCATGGCCGCCTCCTTGTTCTGCAGCTGGGACTTCTCGTTCTGCATGGACACGACGATGCCGGTGGGCAGGTGGGTGATGCGCACGGCCGAGTCGGTGGTGTTGACGGACTGCCCGCCGGGCCCCGAGGAGCGGAAGACGTCGATGCGCAGGTCGGCGGCGTCGATCTGGAGCTCGCCGGGTCGTCGGCCCCGGGCACGACCAGTACGCCGGCGGCGGAGGTGTGGATGCGCCCGGCCGACTCGGTGACGGGCACGCGCTGGACGCGGTGGACGCCGCCCTCGTACTTCAGGTGCGCCCACACCCCGTCCTGGGGCTGCGCGGACCCGCGGGTCTTAATGGCCAGGCGCACGTCCTTGTAGCCGCCCAGCTCGGAGTCGGTGGCGCCCAGGACCCTCGACGGCCCAGCCCATGCGCTCGGCGTAGCGGGTGTACATGCGGGCCAGGTCGGAGGCGAACAGGGCCGATCCTCGCCGCCCTCGCCGGCCTTGACTCGATAATGACGTCGCGGCGCGTCGTCGGGGTGCGCGGACGAGGACCTCGCGCAGGCGCTCGGCGGCGTCGGCCTCGGCCTCGCGCAGGCCGGGCAGCTCGGCGGCGAAGTCGGGGTCGTCGTCGGCCAGCTCGACGGCGTCGGCCAGGTCCGCGCTCGCCGCCTCCCCAGGCGCGGTGGGCGGTCACGACCCGGGCTGAGCTCGGCGTAACGGCGCCTGAGGCGGCGCAGGACCCCGGGGGTCGGAGGCGACGGCGGGTCGGCCATGTCCCGCTCGATGGCGGCGTACTCCTCCAGGAGGGGCCGGACGGCGGAGAAGTCCTCACCGCGAGCATCCTGTGGGGTATTCTCGGGGGTGTAGCGGTTTCAACTGATTCGCTCGTTGCTCGAGCCGCCTCGGCGGCGGCTTCGACCGTTCCCCGGCGCCGGAGGGCGGAAGGAGCTGACGTGATGACGCCGACGGCGGCCACGTGGGCCTTCCGTCGGCGTCGGGCGGGTCATCTACTTTTGCGCTTGCCGTAGCGGGCCTCGAAGGCCACGCGGCCACCGGTGTCGAGAATCTTCGTTTGCCCGCGTAGAACGGGTGGCAGGACTGACTACGTCGACCTGGATCTCACCGGAGGTGACGGTCGAACGCGTCTCGAAGGTGTTGCCGCAGGTGCACGTGACCGTGGTGGGCACGTAATCGGGTGGATCCCTGCTCATGGTGTCTCCTTGCCATCAGAGGGCCCTCGGGTCCCGCGCCGGTGCCGCGCAGGTGAACCGGAAACCGGTCGGCGATTATGCCACGGCGAATCGACGACTCACAACGACGCCGTCGGTGAGACCGCACACTCTGCTCGGCACGTCATCGGGCCCGGAAGAACCGTGGCTGGTCCTCCCGGGCCCGATGGCGACCGGTGGGTCAGGTTGTTCGTCGCCTCGCGGCTTCCGCCTCAGGCGCGACGACGACGCGTGGCGCGCAGAACGATGGCTCCCCGCCACGAGGAACGCGGCCGCCAGGCCTGATGGCCAGGCCGCCAGTACCCGTGTGGGCCAGCTCGGGAGTCCCGCCGGCGCGGGGCCGCAGCCGGAGCGGCGGGCTCGGGCGCCGCCAGCCGCGGGAGCGGGTGCAGCCGCGGGACGCGGCGCGGCTCAGCGGCGGGCTCGGCAGCGGGCTCGACGCCCTCCGCGGGCTCGGTCATCGCAACCGGCTCGCCGCCGCGGTCCCGGACGTGTCGCCTCCGCACTTCGCCTTCTCGTGGCACTCCGCCATCACGTTCGCGGAGCCCTCGAAGTCCCAGTTGCAGTGAGCGACCGTCTTGCCATCGGCATTGCGAATGACGAAGTCGTAACCCGGAGCCAGGTTCCGACGTTCGCGGTCATGAGGTACTGGAGCACGCGGACGTCTCCGGCCTTGCCCTGACGCCGGCAGTTCGCCGATGAGCTCCCCAGTCGTCCCAGACCTGGAGGGTGTAGGACCGTCGACCTCGATCTTGACCGTGATCGTCAGGAGGCAGCTGTCACGGGTGACGCTGAGGATCACGGCGCCATGGAGCAGGGTTGGTCAACGCCAACCCGGTCGCTGATGTCGACCAGCTCACCGTCCTTGAGGTCGCGGGCGCGGCGGCGGGCTGAGGCGCAGGGGCCGCCGCGGGCGCGGGAGCCGCGGGAGTGGCGGGCGCGACCCGCAGGGCGGCGGGCGCGGGGCGCGCGGGCGTCAGGCGCTAGGGGCGGCGGGCTCAGGCCGGCAGGCAGCAGGTGCAGCGGGCTCAGCTGCGGGGCGGCAGGGCTCGGTCACCCGGGCGGCTGGGTCACCCGGCTCGGCAGCCGCGCGGGCTCGGTCACCCGGCTCGGTCACCCGGCCGGCAGCGCGCGGCTCGCTCACCCGGGCTCGGCCACCTCGGCCGGCGCCGCGGCTCAGCCACCTGGGCTCGGTCACTCGGCCGCGCCGGGCTCACGCCTCGGCGCGCCGGGCTCGACCCTGGGCTCACCCGGCCGGCGCCGGGGCTCGGTCACCCGGGCTCAACCACCTGCGGCGCGCGGGCCTCGGCCACCACGGGAGCGCGGGTCACACCAGCGGGCGCCGCCGGGCTCACCCTCGGCTCAAGCGGGCGCCTCGGCCTTTTCAGCTGGCGGGTCGCAATGACGTCGGCGGGATCCGCCGCTCTTCCGCGGATGCCGGCGCCATGATGCAACCGACGAGAAGAGCGGCAGTCGCACCGGCGATAAAGGTTCGTCGCATAATGACTGTCCTTCGTTCTGGGGTCAGAAGCAGATCCAGATGTCTGCGTCTTCACGGTAACAGGGAATCTCATAACCCCACAAGAATAAGAACTGAGACTGAACGCGTTCTTCCTTCCACAACGGACCAAGGTCCCGATTTTCATCTTTTGTCGACGCGTCTTAGCAATGGCATTGTGCAGGCCCGTGTCATTTAAGCGATCCAGGATCCGGCGCCGTGTTCGAATTGCCGACGGACGAATCCCGACCGGGAGAAGCGCGTCCGAAGGGGTCCGGAGCAGGATCGGCGACCAGGATTCTGATCCGATTCAATCGCCACTGACCCGCCATCTCGATCCCCGCACGACCCGGGGAGAAGCCCGCCAGAATAACGTTTCCCCGGGGGCGTCGAGGTTCCGGCCTTGAATGCGAGACGCCTCTCGACGCGCGCCGGCGGACCCCGTCGATGCGGTTCCTTTCAAGTGATCGCGCGTGCGCGAGAGCGAATGATCGAGAGGCCGCGAGGAGACCCGCCGGGATGCCGGCGAGCCACGGTCGAGCCCATCCCGGCCCTCGATATCGTCGGTGCGCTGACGGGGTGCGGTCGGCGCCGCCGGCCCCGATCGGAACCCGTACGCCCCGCGCGCCCACCGGCCTCAGGTTCCTCGCCCTCGACCCCGCTCAAGACGAGACCGGTCTCGCCCGAAGCGAAAATGGCGCCTGGGAGGATCGTTCCGCCCCTGCGCCCCACCGCACCGCGGTCAGAACCGCGCAATCATGCGAATGTCTTCGAGCGCATCCGAGATGCCGGCCCTGAACGATCCTCCCAGAACGCCACAATGCGGAGCGGCGCACGAGGAGCACCGCGGGCCGGCCCCGCCGGCGGACCTCAGGCGAGCTTGAGTCGTCGTCGGCGTCGGCCAACGAGGAGCCCGACGGCGTCGTCTTGGAGATGACCATGAGGAACTCGGCGTTGACTGGGTCTCCTTGAGCTTGCCCAGCACCAGCTCCAGGGCTCGCTGCTGCTCCAGCCCGGTGAACAGGCGGCGCAGGCGCCACATGATCTTGAGCTGGGCGGGATCGATGAGCAGCTCACGGCGGGTGGAGGAGGCGGCCACGTCCACGGCCGGGAAGATGCGCTTCTCCGCCAGCTGGCGCGACAGGCGCAGCTCCATATTGCCGGTGCCCTTGAACTCCCTCGAAGATGACCTCGTCCATCTTCGAGCCGGTCTCCACCAGGGCCGTGGCCAGAATCGTGAGCGACCCGCCGTTCTCGATATTGCGGGCGGCGCCGAAGAAGCGCTGGGCGGATACAGGGCGGAGGCGTCCACGCCGCCGGACAGGATGCGCCCCGACGCCGGCGCGGCCAGGTTGTAGGCGCGTCCGAGTCTGGTGATGGAGTCCAGCAGCACGACGACGTCCTGACCGAGCTCGACCAGGCGCTTGGCCCGCTCGATGGCGAGCTCGGCGACGGTCGTGTGGTCCGGAGGCGGGCGGTCGAAGGTCGAGGCGATGACCTCGCCCTTGACCGTGCGCTGCATGTCCGTGACCTCCGGGGCGCTCGTCGACGAGCACGACCATGAGGTGGGCCTCGGTTGTTGACGGCGATCGCGTTGGCGATCTGCTGCAGGACGATCGTCTTGCCGGGCCCCTGGGCGGGGAGACGATGAGTCCGCGCTGGCCCTTGCCGATGGGGGCGACCAGGTCGATCACCCGCGGGGTCAGGGCCTTCGGCGTGGTCTCCAGGCGCAGCTGCTCCTGCGGGTAGAGCGGGACGAGCTTGGTGAACTCGGGGCGGCGCCGGGCCCGCTCGGGCTCCATGCCGTTGACGGCCTCGACGCTCACCAGCGGGTTGTACTTCACGCGCCCGGCGCGGTTGTTGCGGCGGTTGCTGCGGCCGCCGCCCCCGGGGTTGGCGGTCTCCTCGCCCTCGCGGACCCAGCCGGTGATGGCGTCGCCGGCGCGCAGGCCCGACTCTTTGATCTGCTGGCCGGAGACGTAGACGTCCTTGGGGCCGGGCAGGTAGCCGGAGGTGCGCAGGTAGGCGTGGTTGGCGTCGGCCACGTCGAGGATGCCGGCCACGGGCAGGAGGACCTCGTCCTCGCGAGCGGCGCGGGAGGAGCCGGAGCCCTCGCCCTGGGCGTCGCGGTCGCGGTCGCGGCGCTTGCGGCCCCGACGGCGGCGTCCGCCGCGGCCCTCGTCCTCGTCCCAGGACTCGCGGCCCTCGCGGCCCTCGGTGGCCTCGTCGCGGCGCTTGCGCTCACTGGGCTCGACGGCGGGGGTGCCGGTGGCGTCGGCGAGATCGCGCATGAGGGCGGCCTTGGCGTCGAGGTGGTCCTCGGAGGAGTCTCGGCTGGTCCGCGCGGGCCTGCTGCTCGGGGAGCGCCGGGCGGCCTGGGCCCGGCGCGCGACCGGCGCGAGCCCTCCGCGGGGCCCCTGCCTCGCGCTCGGGGCGGTCCGCGCTCACGGCGCTCCCAGCGGACGGGTCGGCGGACTGAGCTGGCTCTCCGCCGCGAGCTCGGCGGGGCGGGGGCAGGTCGAGTCTCGAGGGCGGGGCCTCGACGTGCTTCGGGGCGCCGGGCCTGAGCGGTGGCGCGGCGCCGGCGCGGCCGAGCCCCCGCGGCCGAGTCGGGCCTGGCCTGGGCGGGGGCGCCGTCGGCAGGAGCGGCGGGGCTCGTCTCGGCCCGGGCTCGGAGCCGGCGACGGGCACGGCGTCGTCGACGATCTGGGGCGCCGCGGCACGATCATTATGACGAATCGCGGTGATGAGTTCGCTCTTGCGCATGCGGGAGATCCCCTTGAGACCCATGGAGGCGGCGAGTTGTTGGAGCTCCGCCATGCGCATGGTGGACAGCGAGGCGGGGGCGCTGGAGGGTCCCGGTCACGAGTGTCCTTCTGTGTGGGTGTTGCGGTGACCGCCGGGTGGCGGAGTGCGCGGCAGGTGTGGGACGTCCCCGGAGCCGATCACGGGGAGGAGTCGGCACCGCGGGGTCCGGGGCGGCGACCCGTCGGCCCGATGGCTGGTGCTGCGACGGCGGTGCGGTTCGATCCGCAGGCTGTCGCGTACACTCTAGCAGCGGTCGCGCCTCGCCGGTAATCCCAATCCGTGGCCTGCCTCTCATGATCCCTCCCCGCCCCTGCGCGGGCGGCGGCGGGCTCGGCGGCACGAGGGCGGGGAACGGGCGGGAACGGGCGGCGGGACAAGGAGATCGTCGTCGGATCCCGAGCCGACGCCGAGGGGGCAGCCGTCGCGAGAGCGAAATAGTGTAGCAGAGCGAACACGTGTTGAAGGTCTACTCCATATAACGATTGCATCTCGGTTATCAGATAGGGGCGACCTGAGGACGGGGATCGCGAGACCGGATCCGCGCGCTCGTGCTCGATGTCGGTGCTCGGCTGCTCCGCGGCGCCGCCAGCGATGAGCCCCGTCCCGTCACAACTAGAAGAACGGGAAGAACGGGAAGCATGCTACCAACACCCTCACGGGAGCGGTCCGCGAGGTCGGCGTCGATGAGATCTTCTTCTCGACCACGGACGCCAAGGGCGTCATCGAGCGGTCGAATGATGTTTTCGTGCGCCTGTCCCGATCCGAGCGCGAGCAGCTGATCGAGGTGCCGCACAACCTCGTCCGGCATCCCGAGATGCCGGACGGCGCTTCCACGCCATGTGGGCGACGCTTCAAAAAGGCCAGCCCTTCGCCGCCTACGTGCGCAATCTCGCCGCCAACGGCTCCGAGTACGACGTCTTCACCACCGTCACGCCCCTGCGCTCGGGCGGCTACCTCTCCGTGCGCACCCGGCCGGTGTGCGAGGAGCTGTTCTCCGAAGGCCTACGAGATCTACGACGACGCCTGCGCCACGGAGGACCAGGCGAAGGCCGATGGCGCCGACCGCCGTCAGGCTGCCGAGCAGGGCGCCGCCCGATCCTCGACCCTGCTGGACAAGGCGGGCTGCCCGACTACGAGGCCTTCCAGAACACGGTGCTGCCGGCGGAGGTGGCCGGGCGGGAGGAGCTGAGCGCGGGTTGCCTCGCGGCCCGACGCCGACGGGCCGCTGGCCCAGATGCTGCGGGCCGTCACCGCCTTTCAGCGCCGGGCTGGACGAGTGGATGACGCAGCTCGACGAGCTGGCCCACCTCGGTGTCAGCTCCGCCGGGCCGGCGAGCGCCTCGTCCCAGGCGGTCGACTCCCGCCCTGTCGGCGCAGACCGTCTCCGCCCTGGACCAGGACGACTCGCGCGTCGCCCAGCTCTCCCAGCTGCTCAATCTGTGGTTGGAGATGCAGGGGCATCGTGGGCACCCAGGCGACCCGGCTGCACGATGTACTGGCCCAGATGGAGTCCGGTCATAGGCCGCACCCGCTTCAGGATCGCCCTGGCCCGGCTCCACGCGACCGCCACCGCGTCCTTCATCGTCGAGATCATCGATGGCGCCGATGGCGCCGCGGACGACGACCTCTCCCAGGGGGCGATCACGGATCTGCTCGACGCGCTCGAGGACGGGGTGACGGATCTGGAGGTCCAGGTCCGCGAGCACCAGCGGCTCACCGAGACACGACGACGGCGATCGCGCAGGCCCAGCGGATCCTGACGATCCCCGCCAGCTCCTCATGCTGTGGACCGCCAGCCCGCAGGCCTCGGATCCCGACCTGCCTGAGGCCGCCCAGGAGCTGTCCCGCACGGCCGAGCACACGGTGTCGACCTCCGGCTCGACGCTGGAGGACCTGGGCCAGCTGGCGGCGCGCTGCCGGGAGCTCGACGTCGACGAGCCGACCTGGAGCTGCGCGAGCACCTGACGGCTCTGCGCGAGGCCCTGCGCTCGACCGCGCACGCCGACTGACCGCGCGTCCCTGTTCCGCCCCGCCCGCCCCTCGCCGGGACGACCGCGGACTCGACACTGACCGGTCGGCCCTGCGCACGCCGAGTCATCCACAGGATGTGCGTTCTCCGCCGGTTCCGCGTGACTTCTCCGCCGGTTGCCGGTGAAGGGGCGGGCGGTCAGTCGGTCGGCAGCAGGCGCGCCCGCGAGGTCGATGCCGGGGCTCAGCACCGTCCAGCCGTGGCGCTCCAGGGCCAGGCGCATCTGCGGCGCATGTCCGCCAGGACCAGGACCGTCGGGGCCCGCGCCGGAGATGACCGCCGGGTAGCCCTGGGCGCGCAGGGAGTCCATGACCGCCATGGAGGCCGGCAGCACCCTGCGCCGGTACTCCTGGTGCAGGCGGTCCTCCGTGCCCGCCATGAGCAGGTCCGGCCTGCCGGCCAGGGCCAGCATGAGCACGGCCGCCCGCGAGGTGTTGAACAGGGCGTCGGCCTCGGAACCGAGTCGGGCAGGGACCCTGCGGGCCTCCTCCGTGCTCAGGCGCGTCGTCTCCGGCGGCACCAGAAGACTGACCGGCAGCTCGGCGTCCACCGGCATGGGCGCCATCCGGGGCGCCGTCGGCCTGCGTCCAGGCGACGGTGGCGCCGCCGAAGACGGCGGGGGCGACATTGTCCGGATGCCTCGAACTCGGTGGCCCTGGGCGAAGACGAGGTCGTCGTCGAGCGCCTCGGGATCGGGAGATCAGGCCCTCGGGCGAGCATGAGCCCGGCGACGACGGCCGAGGCGGACGAGCCCAGGCCGCCCCCGTGCGGGATCCGGGCTGACGCAGCGCATCTCGAAACCGGCCTGCGGGGCGCCGACGGCCTCCAGGCCGTCCCGCAGGGCGCGCACGACCAGGTTGTCGTCATCGGTCGGCACCGTGCCCGCCCCCACCCCTCGATCTCGACCCGCGTCGAGCCGGTCACGGGGCGCACCTCGACCTCGTCGTAGTAGCGGAAGGCCATGCCGAAGCGAGTCGAAGCCGGGCCCCATATTGGCTGTGGTCGCGGGCACGCGCACCGCGGCGGACTCGTACGCCAGGCGCATGCTTCACTCGCCCTCCACGCGCCGCACGGAGACCACGCCCAGGACGCGCTCCTCCTTGCGCAGGGCCTCGACGGCGGCGTCGAGGTGGAAGACGGCGGCCGGGTGGGTGACGATCGGACGATCGCCCTGCTCGGCCCCCACGTACTCGTTCTGGCGCACGGAGTTGATGGACACGTCGTTGACGGCGAAGGCGCTCGCGAGCGCGGCCAGGAGCCGGGCTTGTCGTCCACGCGCAGCTGGATCTGGTAGCGGGTGATGGCGGACTCGGGCCCCAGGATCGGCAGATCGGCGTAGCAGGACTCGCGGGGGGCCCGCCCGCCGTGGACGCGGTGGGCGGCGGCGGCGACGACGTCGGACAGGACCGCGGAAGCGGTGGGGGCGCCGCCCGCGCCCTGCCCGTAGAACATGAGGCGCCCGGCCGACCTCGGCCTCGACCAGGACGGCGTTGAAGGCGCCGTGGACGGAGGCGAGCGGGTGGTCGGCGGGGACGAGGCGGGGTGGACGCGCACGGAGATGCCGCGGGCGTGGTCGTCGTCGCGGCGCTGGGCGATGGCCAGGAGCTTGATCTCGCAGCCGGAGGCGTGGGCCTCGCGGATGTCGCGGGCGGTGATGGAGCGGATGCCTCGACGGTGACGTCGTCGAGGCCGACGCGGGTGTGGAAGGCGAGGGAGGCGATGATGGCGGCCTTGGCGGCGGCGTCGAGGCCGTCGACGTCGGCGGTGGGGTCGGCCTCGGCGTAGCCGAGCTCCTGGGCGCAGGCGAGGGCCTCCTCGAAGGACAGGCCCCTGGCGCTCATCTCGTCGAGGGATGTAGTTGGTGCTGCTGACGATGCCGAGCACGCTGGTGACCCGGTCCCCGGCCATGGATTCGCGCAGGGCGTAGACCACGGGGATGGCGCCGGCGACGGCGGCCTCGTAGTAGAAGTCGGTGTCGGCGGCCTCGGCGGCCGCGTAGAGCTCAGGCCCGTGGGCGGCAATGAGGGCCTTGTTGCCGGTGATGACGCTGGCGCCCGCTTTGAAGGCCGCCAGGATGAGGGTGCGGGCCGGTTCGATGCCGCCGATGAGCTCGATGACCAGGTCGTTGGAGGTGGCCACGGCGATGGCGTCGGTGGTCAGGAGCTCGCGGGACGGCGGGTTCGCGCGGGGCGTCGAGGTCGCGCACCGCGATGCCGGTGATCTCCAGGCGGGCGCCGGAGCGGGCGGCGAACTCGGGAGCCCTGCTCGCCCAGGAGCCGGATGACCTGGGTGCCGACGGTGCCGGCGCCTGAGGACGCCGACGCGCAGTACCGGTGCGGCGTCGGGATGGGCGGGGCCTGCGGGTGCTGCTCAGTCACGGTGAACCACCTGGAGGATGAGGCATGTCGAGGAACGACGACGTCGGGGCCCAGCATAGGGCCGCGGCGCGCATATCGGTCGGATGTCCCGCCGTACCGCGGTCCTTCGCGTCGGCGGTGCGGCCGCCGGCGTCGGGAGCCGCTTCGTCGCCGGGACCGGGCCGGACGGGGGCTTCGGCATTGTGGGCGGGGCTGGTCCTCGGCGGGGAGATGACGCGACTTGCGCGTAATGAGAACAGATCTTATCTTGTGCCAGTCTTGCTTTAACTCATCGGCGCCCCGGGGCGCCCCTCGACCCTGGGAGCAGCCGTGGATCATACCGCCAGTCGCACAGTCGAGCCCGAACCGGCCGGCTCCGAGCCTGACAGCCGCCCGCGGCTCCCGAGCCCGCGCCGCTGACTCGCGCCTGCCGAGCCCGACGGCCGTCCGGCCTCGCCGCCCGGCCGAGCCCGTCATCCGCCTCGGCCCGCGGGAACCTGCGCGACTCCATCCTGGGGACCCGCAACCTCATGACCGTGGCCGCCCTCGGCGTCGTGGGCGCGATCATGATCGTCCCGCTGACCTATCTGTCCCTCGCCGTGGCGATCAACCCGCAGGGCATTCTCATCATGTGCGCCCCTCATGGGCGCCTGGGATCATCCCCTACCTCCTGCCCGGCGTCATTGTGAACAAGCCCGAGTCTTCATCATCAGCGGGTTCGTCATGGGCGTTATCGCGGCCTTCCTCACTCCCGCAGGGCCCCGACGGCGATCCTCGGCAGCGTCATCGGCTCCTGTACGTGGGCGCGCGCTGGTGGCGGTCCTCCTCTACCGGCGCTGGACCTGGTGGGTCTACGCCCTCTCCGGCGTCATCTTCGGCGGGCTCAACGCGGCCGCCTACGGCAAGGGTTCGGCGTGCCCCTCGACCGGGGCCAGGTGACCCTGGGCGTCGTGCCTCGCGATCGTGTCCTGCTGGGCGGGCGCGGGGTCTGCCTGCTGCTCAAGCGGGCCCTGGCGCGCACCGGCGTGGGCGTCTCCCGGTGACGGCACCGGCACCGCGCCGGGAGGGGCCCGGGGCGCTGGGGCGGACGCCGTCGAGCCACTCGCCCGCCTGGACCGGGTCAGCGTGCGCTACGCCGGCACCGGGACGTGGGTGCCGCAGGGCGTGACGCTCGATCTGCCCGCCGGCACCACGACGCTCCTGCTGGGCCCTTCGGGCTGCGGGAAGTCCACCGTCACGCTCACCCTCAACGGGCTGGTGCCCCACTCGGTGCCCTCCGACTACCGCGGCAGCGTGCTGGTGGCCGGGCAGGAGGTGGCTGACGCCGATATCGCCCACCTGGCCGGGCACCGTGGCCATGGTCATGCAGGACCCCTGACTCCCAGGTGGTCACCACGCGGGTCCTGGACGAGGTCTGCTACGCCCTGGAGAACCTGCGGGTGCCGGCCGACCGGATCGAGCCGCGGGCCATGGGCGCCCTGGAGGCGGTGGGCATGGGCCCGCTTGCCCGGGACGAACCCCTGGGAGCTCAGCGGCGGGCAGCGCCAGCGGGTGGTGCTGGCCGCGGCCCTGGCCGTCGAACCGGCGCTGCTCGTGCTCGACGAGCCCACCGCCAACCTCGACCCGGCCGGTTCGGCCGACTTCACGCGCTCCTGCCCGTCCTCACGGAGCGGGGCACGGCCGTGCTCGTCGTCGAGCACGACCTGGACGAGCTCATCGGCGCCATCGACCACGTCATCGCCCTGGACGCCGACGGCGCCACCATCGCCGTCGGGCCCCCGGACGAGGTCTCGGCGCCCACGGCCGGGCCCCGGCCGCGGCGGGCATCCGCCTGCCCACGGCCGTGCGCCCTGCACCAGCGCCTGGCGCGCGCGGCCTGCTCGGGGCGCGCCGGGCGAGGAGGACGATGGCGCGCCGCGCGTCCCGTTGACGCTCGACGACGCCGCCCGCGAGCTCGCCGCCTCCCGCCTCGGGGCAGCGCTCCGCCGCCCCGCCGACCGAGGCGCCGGCGAGGGCCCGACGGCGACGGATCCGCGCGGCGGGGACCGCGTCGCGACGAACCCTGGGCGGCGGGGCGCGCAACCCGGGGCCCGGCGCCGCGGACTCCCGGGGAGGGCGCCCTGCGACCGGGGCGCGCAGCCGGTCCCGGTCGCCCGGGGCCCTGAGGGTGGCGCGGGCGGGGCGGCGCTGCCACGAGGTGCTCCACGACGTGTCGCTGACCGTGGAGCGCGGTCGGATCCTCGCCGTCGTCGGCGTCAACGGCCTGGGCAAGTCCACGCTCCCTGCGGGCCCCTGGCCGGGCTGGAGCGGTGGACGGCCGGGGAGGTGAGCGTGGCCGGGCGACGGCGCCGCCCGGCCGCACCGGGCGGGCGGTCACGCCTCGTCATGCAGAACCCGAGCACCAGTTCTCGAGCGCACCGTGCGCGACGAGCTCGCCCACGGCATGCGCCTGGAGGGCGACGAGGAGGCGCCGTGAGCGGGCCGTGGCCGATGCTCGCCCGCTTCGACCTGGTCGACCGGGCGGGGGCCAACCCCTTCCTGCTGTCGGGGCCAGCAGCGGCGCCTGTCCGTGGCCTCCGTGCTCGGCGAGCACCGCGAGGCGATCTGCCTGGACGAACTGACCTCGGCCAGGACCGCCGCAGCGCGGAGGCCCTCATGGCCCGCCTCCACGACGTCGCCGCCGACGGCGCGGGCCTGGTCATCGCCACCCACGACATGGAGCTGGCCGCCGAGCACGCCGACCGCGTCCTCGTCCTGGCGGCCGGGCGGGTCCTGGCCGAGGGCCCGCCCGCGAGGTCCTCGCCGACGCCCCGCTGCTGGAGCGGGCCGGTCTGCGCCCGCCCGCCCTGGTCGCGCTGACCAGCGCCGCCGCGGCCCTGAGGGCGACGGTCCCCGCCTGCGCGTCCTGGAAGGGAGCTCGTATGAGCGATGCGACCCGCCGTCCCGCCTGCCGAGGAGCGCGGCCCGGGCCTGGCCGCCCCGCTGGCCCTCGATCCGCTGTCCCCTTCGCGGCGATCATGCCGATCGTCGTCGCCATCGCCATCATGACCACCCCGACCCCGGCGCTGTGGGCACTCGGGGCGGCCCTCGTCCTCCTCGTCCTGGCGGATCTGCGGCGCGGTCCGCTCCCTGGCCGCCGCCGTCCTGACTCGCCGCGCTCACCGGCGCGCTCCCTGGGTCCTGTCCACCCCCATTGAGCGGGTGGGGCCTCCCCGTCGTCGCCGACGTGCTCCGGCGCGGACCTCCAGCGCAACCAGGTGCTCGCCGGGGCGAGGCTGGGGGCAAGCTCGGGCGGCCCTGTCCCTGTTCCTGCTCACCGGTCTGCTCGCCGGGCCGCAGGACCTGCTGCGGGCGATGGTGGCCCACCTGCGCGTGCCCCTACCGCGTCGCCTCACGCGGGCGTGGCTGCCCTCGGCTTCCGCGAGCGCTTCGCCATCGAGTACTGCGTCATCCAGGAGGCGCACGACCCTGCGCGGCACGCGGGCCCCGCTGCCCTCCTGCGCCCCCTGGTGCGGCGGTGGACGGCGGTGCCCGCGCTCATGGCCGGGGCGGTGCGCCACGCCGAGCGGGTGTCCATGTCGATGGATGCGCGCGGCTTCGGCGCCCTACCGCCACCGGACCGAGCGCTCGACGCCGCGCTGGCGGTGGCGCGACACGCTCCTCGTCCTGGTCTGCTGGGCGCTGGCCGCCGCCATCGTCGTGCGCTTCGGCGGCGACGGCCCTCGTCCTCCACGACGTCTGACGCGCCCGCCCGCCCTGACGCGCCTATCGCCCGCGGACCGCCCTCCCATAAGGTGAGCCTCACCTGGCCTTCGCGGGCCGGGGTCCCCTGTCCCCCACCGGAAGTCCGCCATGACTGGAGCAGCGATATCGCAGCGGCCGCATCCGGTGCGCCGACCACGGCCGACGCACCGGGACGCGGGCGGCGCGGAGCCGTCCGGCGCGCCGGACCCGATCGGCCTCGGCGGGCTGCTGGCCCCGGTCCTGCCGGCGATCGGCCTGGCCTTCGCCTGCGGCGCGCGGTCGGCGCGGCCCTGGGCCTCCTGCCGGCGATCGGCGTGACCGCGCTGGCGCAGCGGGCCCCTGGCCGGCACGCTCACCGCCGCCGCGGCGTGGGCTGGGTGCCGCCATCGCCGTCGGCCCCATGGGCGGGCACATGATCTACCTGGGGCACCGGCTACGCCCACCGGGTCGAGCTGCGCTCCGCGCACGGACCTGCGCCGCCGCATCGCCGTGCAGCTGGCGCGCCCTGCCGCTGGATGGCACACGGAGGAGTCCTCCGGGCGGGTGCGCTCGACCATCACCGAGGACACCGCCAAGGTCCACACCCTCATCGCGCACTTCGGCTCCGACCTGGCTCTGGCGATCGGGGCGCCCGTGGGCGGCCTGATCTACCTGCTGACCCGCTCCTGGCCGTTCGCCCTGGTGCTGCTGGCGTGGCTGGTCGTGACCGTCTCCATCACCGGGGCGCTGTCCGCCCGCACCATGGAGCAGATGACCGAGGCCTTCACCGAGTCGGAGAAGCAGCTGGCAGGCGCCGCCGTGGAGATGGTGGACGGCATCGCTGCCGTCAAGGCCTTCGGCCCTGGGAGAGCGGCTTTCGGCCGCTTCTCGACGGCGCTGGAGCGCTACACGCGGGCCTCCTACGAGTGGATGCGGGGTCCCGGGCGCCCCATGGCGGTGCTCAGCGCCCTCATGAGCCCCGCCTTCATGCTCGTGCCCATTATGGCGACCGGCTGGGCCATGGCGGGGCGCGGCATGATCGAGCCCGTCGGGGTGCTGCCCTTCCTGCTGGTCGGGGTCGGCCTGCCGTCGGGCGTGATGAACCTGGCCTCCCTGAGCAATAATCTCATCGAGGCGCAGGACGCCGCCCGGCGCATCGGGGAGCCGCTGGCCGAGCCGGTCCTGCCTGAGCCGCCCGCCCCCGTCCCGGTGGGGCGCGACGCCGACGGCGGCGTGGGCGTCGTCTCGATCACGTCTCCTTCCGCTACCGGGCGGGCGATCCGCCTCGTCCTCGACGACGTGCACCTGGAGCTACGGCCCGGGACGGTCACCGCCGTCGTCGGCCCCTCGGGCGGCGGCAAGTCCACCTCGTGCGCCTGGCCGCCCGCTTCTGGGACGTGGAGTCCGGCGGCGTGCGCCTGGGCGGGACGGACGTGCGCGACGCCTCCAGCCAGGGACCTGCCTCCTGCACGGCCATCGTCTTGCAGGAGGGGCGGATCCGCCGACACCGCCGAGGAGAACATCCGCCTGGCCCTGCCCCGGCGCCACCCGCGAGGAGGTGGAGGCCGCCGCCCGCCGCCCGCATCCACGAGCGGATCCCTGGCCCCTGCCCCGCGGCTACGACACCGTCCTGGGCGCCGCCGGCGCCCGCCTGTCCGGCGGGGAGCGCCAGCGCATCGCCATCGCCCGCGCCTCCTCGCCGACGCCCCGGTCCTCCTGCTCGACGAGGCCACCGCCCACGCCGACCCGCACCCTGAGCGCGAGATCCAGGAGGCGCTGGCCGCCCTCGCCGCGGACCGCACCGTCCTGGTCATCGCCCACCGCCTCGCTACCGCTGTCGACGCCGATTCCATCGTCGTGCTCGACGGCGGGCGCGTCGTCCAGACCGGCACGCACCGCGAGCTGCTCGCCGCCGGCGGGCTGTACCGCACCCTGTGGGAGGCGCAGCAATGATCGCCCGACCTCGACCGCTACCTGGGCGGGCACTCGCACCTGAGGGGCTCATGGCGCCCACGGGCTCGCCGGGCTGCTGCAGGGCGCCGCCCTGGGACTGCTCGTCCCTTCCTGAGGGCCTTCCTGTCCGGCGAGCGGGGCCGCCGGCGCCTGGCTGGCGTGGATCGTCGCCGCCGCCTGCGCCTCCGCGCTCATCAGCGCCGCCGCCACGGTGCGCTCCCTACCGGATCGGGGCCGACGACGTGCGGCGGACTCATCCGCGCCGTCGGGCAGAGGATCCAGCAGCTGCCGCTGGGCTGGTTCGACTCGGCCGCCACCGGCCGGGTCTCCGCGGCCACGTCCACCAGCATCCACGCCCTGTCCCACCTGCCCTCGCTGGTGCTGCCGCAGATCGCCTCCATGACCGGGTCGGCGGCGGCGATCGCCGTCGTGGCCCTGTGGCAGGAGCCGCGCATGGGGCTGGCCATGATCATCACCCTGCCCGGGTGCGCGTGGGCGCTGCGGCGGCTGCGGCGCGCGGTCGTCGGGGAGCACCGCCACCACGAGGAGTCCACGCGGCGCCTGGCCTCGCGGGTGCTGGAGTTCTCCCGCCTCCAGCCCGTCCTGCGGGCGACCGGGCGCCCGCCGCGACGGCTGGGAGCCACTGGAGTCCGACCTGAGGAGGACCGCCGGGCGGCGGGCCGGGCCATGGGCGCCAAGGGCCCGGCGGGCATCGCCTTCCACACCCTCGTGGAGGCGGGCATGGTGCTGGCCGTGGCCGTGGGGGCGTCGCTGCTGCTGGGCGCCCGCGTCGATCCGGCGGTCTCGTGGCCCCTGTCCCTCATGGCGGCAGCTTCGCGGACCCGGTGGGCATGCTCGCCTTCACGTGGACCCTGTGCACGAGGCGGGCGTGGCCCTGGAGTCCATCGGCTCCATCCTGGACGCGCCGGTCATGGACGAGCCCTGCCCCCGGGGAGGAGTCGGTGCCGGAGGCGCCCTACGACGTCGTCCTCGACCGCGTGTCCTTCGGCTACACGCCCGGACGGGAGGTCATCCACGGCGCGTCCCTGTCCTTCCCTCGCCGGCGGCGTGACGGCGCTCGTGGGGCCGTCGGGCTCGGGCAAGTCGACGATCGCGCGGCTCGTGGCCCGCTTCTGGGACGTGGACGCCGGGAGCGTGAGCGTGGGCGGGTCGATGGCGCTCGGCGCGGATCGATGCGCTCATGGGAGCGGGTCGCCATGGTCTTCCAGGACGTCTACCTGTTCGATACGACGATCGAGGAGAACGTGCGCATCGGGCGGCCGGGGGCGAGCGCGCAGGAGATCCGCGAGGCGGCGGGGCGGGCGGGCTCGCCGAGGTGGTCGAGCGCCCTGCCCCGCGGCTGGGACACGCGGGTGGGCGAGGGCGGTTCGGCCCTGTCGGGCGGGGAGCGCCAGCGCGTGGCCATCGCCCGCGCCTTCCTCAAGACGCGCCCGCTGCTGCTCGACGAGGTGACCAGCGCGCTCGACGGCGCGAACGAGGCCGCGGTGACGCGGGCCATGGAGGAGCTGAGCGCGGGCGCACCGTCGTGGTCATCGCGCACCGGCTGTCCACGATCCGCCGGGCCGACCGCATCGTCGTGCTCGTGGACGGGGCCGTCGAGGGCGACCGGCTCGCACGCCGAGCTCTATGCGGCGGGCGGCACCTACCGGCGCTTCTGGGACGACCAGGAGGCCATCGCCCGGTGGAGGCTCGGGGTCCTCCGGCGAAGAACGAGGAGGCGCCGGAGGCGAGCGGGCGAGCGTGAGGAGCTGCGGGGCTGGTTGCGCCGAGGGGGAACGGGATCCGACCTTTGTAGAACAAGTAGGGACAACGGTAAACCTCATGTCATGAATGCATAGCCCCTATTGTCCCGCCGCCCGTTCCGACGACACCCGCATCGACCCTCGAGCCCTGCCTCGCCGAGGGCCCTGACGGAACCGTGAGCCTGCGGAACTCAACCAGCGTTCGGGCGGGTGGTCGGCGCTGTCATCGAGTCCGGCCGGCCCGTCGTGATCACTGACCGAGGTCGCCTGGTGGCGCAGATCGTGCCGATCCGCGCCGACGAAACGCCGTACGAGCGCCTTCTGCGCGAGGGGCAGGATCTCGCAGGGCGACGCGACCTCAGGGTGGAGGGAGTGGCGACGACCGCGTCGTCGGGCCCCCGAAGGCGTTGACTCTCATGGCCGCCCCGCGGAGGAGCGCGAGGAGGAGCGATGATCTACGTCGACAGCTCGGTCCCACTGCTCGCACTCATGGAGCAGACCGGCGGAAGCGAGGCGGCGGCGGCCCTGGACGAGCACTGGGGTGAGGCGCTGCGGAAAGTTTCTCCGCGCTTCTGGATGTTGAGGTGTCACGCGCACTGCGACGCGAGGGCCTGGATCCGGCATCGGCGGACGCCCTGCTGACTCCGATCGACCTCGTAGTGATCGACGACGAGGTGGTTCAGCGGGCGAAGGCGCTCACGGGAGAACTCAAGTCCTCGATGCGATCCATCTGGCGACGGCGCTCATGCGTGGACCATCCGCGCGACCCGGTCGTACTCCCTCACCCACGCCGCGCGCCTGGCCGAAGCCGCCCGCGCCCATGGTCTGGAGGTCATCGACCCCGCGCTGACCGGGCGCCGTCATGAACAGATCGGTCCAACTGGCGGAACGGCACGATTCGATGCCGTGCAACGGCGTCGGAGCCCTGTCGTCCGGCCGCAGCGGTGCGCGCCGGGGCGGGGTCCGCGATCGGATCTATAAATCAACGTGCGGCAGGAGCCCGGATTGATCGCGCCGTCGCAGGGCCCTGATCAGGCGCACGGTCAGCGCCGACCAGCCGGCGAGGCTGAGCAGGAGCGCCACCACCCCCTCGCCTGGAGCGGGAGATGGATGCTGACCACGAGGATCAGGCCCAGCAGGGTGCAGGTGGCCACGGCCCAGGCGGCCGCCGCGTTGCTCTCCAGAATGGTGTGCCGCCCCTCGGTCGGGCGGGTCTCCCGGCCCCCAGGCCGGGGGAGGGATCTCCAGTGATGATCGTGCGATGTCCATGGGGCGAGTGTAAGGAGACTCTCACCCATCGAGTAGGTCCAAAGGGCAGTATTTTACATTGCTAGCTCCTCCTGAAGAAGGAGGGACGTCCTGGACGGCTCTGACCACCGACTTACGTGCACCTTGCACGCAACGGGAGATCTTGGGCGCTGGCGCGAGCGGGTCAGGTCTCGGAGGATCCGCTGTCGAGGATCTGGCAAATACGGTCTCGTTCGGCGCGCAGGGACTCGGCAGCGCCCGCGTCGCCCAGCTGCTCGACGACGCCGGCGAGATTGCTCAGCGAAATGACGAGATCGTGGAGGGACCTGAGTCCCGAGTGAATCCGCGAGATCCCGGGCAATGCTGAGTGACTCCATAGGCCGCCCCGCCGCACCCCAATCACCACGCGGGCCTCGCCACCCTGACCCACATTATTCAGCGACACTGACAGATCCTGCCGAGACTCAGGAGTACCCAACACACCCACAAGACCCCGGGCGAATCTCAAAGAGACTCTCATAGACCCGCTCCGCCGCACCCCAATCACCACGGGCCTCGCCACCCTGACCCACATTATTCAGGGACACCGACAGATCCCGCCGAGACTCAGGAGTGCCCAAGCATCCACAAGACCCGGGCGATCACTCGAGGACTCTCGTAGGCCCGCTGCCGCACCCCAATCACCACGAGACCTCCGCCACCCGACCCACATTATCTCAAAGGGACACCGACAGATCCCTGCCGAGACTCAGGAGTACCCAACGCATCCACAAGACCCCGACGAATCCCTCAAAGACTCCCGTAGCCCGCCCTGCCGCACCCCAATCACCACGGGCCTCAGCCACCCGACCCACATTATCCAAAGACACCGACAGATCCCGCCGAGACTCAGGAGTGCCAACACATCCACAAGACCCCGGGCGATCCGAGCGACTCCCCGTAGGCCGCCTCCGCCGCATCCCCAATCACCACGGGCCTCCGCCACCCTGACCCAATTGTCCAGAGACACCGACAGATCCCGCCGAGACTCAGGAGTCCCCACACATCCACAAGACCCCTGACGAGATCACCCATGAGCACTCTCGTAGCCTCCGCGCCGCACCCAGTCTACCCACGCAGCCTCCGCCACCCGACCCGCATTGTCCAGCGACACCGACAGATCACTGCCGAGACTCAGGAGTCCCAAGACATCCACAAGACCCCGACGAATCCCGCAAAGACTCCTCATAAGCCCGCCCCTGCCGCACCCCAATCACCACGGGCTCTCAGCCACCCGACCCACATTATCCAACGACACCGACAGATCCTGCCGAGACTCAGCGTCCCAAGTGATCGCGCAGAGACCACGAGATCAAAGACTCTCATAGGCCCGCCCGCCGCATCCCCAATCACCACGGGCCTGCGCCACCCGACCCACATTATCCAGCGACACCGACAGATCCCTGCCGAGACCCAGGACGTCCCCAGCGACCGCGCAAGACCCGACGAATCCGCAAAGACTCCTCATAGACCCGCCCCGCCGCAACCCCAATCACCACGGGCCTCCGCCACCCGACCCACATTATGTCCAGAGACACCGACAGATCCTGCCGAGACTCAGGAGTACCCCAACACATCCACAAGACCCCGACGAATCCCTCAGGGACTCTCCGCCGCCGCAGCAGCCGCATCATAAGCTCCGAAGCGTTCACCGACACCCAGTGCCGCATCCGCCACCTGAACCCGGAAAAATCAGAGGGAAAATCCGCCATGTGCTTCAGAGTTGAGGACAAGTTACCTCAACGGTCTACGACGTCTATCGAAGAGTCCACCTATTTCAGCGCGGACGAGACCGAAGAGAACCCGCGCCAGCTCCGAGTCCGCGTTCTTCGACCCATCGAGGAGCCGTCGAGCGCGCACCGGATCGGAGGACAGCAGCATCCGGGCCCGATCGACGTCCCGCAGCACGGCGGCGGCCCGCTCATCGCGCATCTCAGCGAGAAGCGTCACCCGCCAGACGGAGCGGTAGCCGCCGTCCGATGATGGCGGCGCCTCGGTGCGCTCGTGAGCCGTCTCAGTATGAGTTGGGCACAACACTTCGCACCGCATGCGCGAAGGATCGGATGGACCACAGATCCGCGGCTTCACGGGCGGACTCCTCCAGAAGGCGAATCGGCCCGCACAGGACGAGGCACCTCCTCCCGGTCGGGCGAAGCGGATACGGATCTCGTTGAGCACGTGGAGCACCGCGAGCCGGGCGGCATCATCCCAGAGTTCCACCCACAGGATGCCGGGCTGCGGCAGGTGCCGCCGCAGCCAAGGCGCCGCCGAGTCGTCCGCGGGCACCCGCATCCAGGGTTCGTCGGTCCTCTGAGCCCACAGAGCGGATCTCTCCCTGAGGTCCCTCGGCCTGCGCCCGGGACTCGGTCGCAATGAAAACCAGCGTCCCTCGCTCCGCGTCCAGTCCAGGTGGTGGCGGAGATCAGACCAGGCCTCGTCGATACTGACGGCGGAGAGGCTCGCCCGGCGCCATATCAGTCGCTCTTCGTCAGAAGAGGGTCCAGAAGGGGATGGACGCCGAACCAGTCGACTTTCTCCATTGCGATAGCACAGCACGTAGCCGAGGGCCTGCAGCGCCCAGGCCTCGGCCAGGTGCTCTGCGGGAGCACGGAGTTGTTGGGTCTTCTTGACAGTGGCGAGGATCTCCCACTGCTCTCGCTCAGACCCGTCGCGATATGGGAGCGCTGCTGACGCTCGACCCTCGTCGATCTCCGTGACGCTCACGGGGAGTCCGCCGTCCTTGAGCAGGGAGTGCGGACACCAGGCGGAAGAGGTCGCGGAACAGTCCTCCTGAGGCGCGGATGACCCGATCGACCTGATCTCCCAGGAGCCGCTCCGGGTCCCCGTCCGGGCGCCTGGCCAGCACCCGGCGCAGCAGATCAATGCACCTCCCGGCAGTCGGAGCCGTCGCGCTCGCGCACCTTGACATTGAGAACGGGCCAGATCTGCCCGCCCCAACCGATCGGGTTTCGCATAGACCGGCACCGTGTAGATCACGTGCATGCGGGGCAGCGCCACTCTGAGGAGTAGACGGAGAACAGCGACTCGACTGACTCGCGGACCTCGTCGAAGGTTCCGGTTCGCCCGCGGTAGTGATCGATGGGAGTCGACGATGAAGACGGGAGTCCTCCCTCGGGCATGGCGTCGACCATCGCGTCGAAGAATGCGTGGATCTCCTCCTGAAGCGCCTGCGGTTGGAGGGAGCGCCTTCTTCACCTGGTTGCGGAAGCTCTCGTCGTCCTGCAGCGCCGCTTTGATGTTGAAGGAGGCAGGGGCCGGCGGAGGGCGTCCAGGACCGCGCTGATATCGACCTCAATGCGACTGAAGAACCTCCGGATCCGATCGATCAGCTCTCCTTCGGGATCCCGGCGCCCTCGCAGTTGTCCACGAAACCCGCTGCGAGCCCGACGAGGAACGCCCACTCCTTCAGCGGGCAGCTCGGTATTGAAGTAGTCCTCGATGTCCCAGTAGACGGGGACATAGGCGTCCCGATCGAGCACGCGGCACAGTCGCATGAGCTCCGTCGTCTTGCCCGCGCCCCGGTAACCGGCGAGGAGCTGCACCGAGCCGCCGGTCGTGAAGTCGATGGCGGTCGCCATCTCCTTGACGAGGTCTGGCCCGACGGGTCCGTCGGGCTGGTCGTAGATCGGGACGTGGTAGCGCTCGAACTCTCCTCCTCGGAGAGCATGCTCGCTCCCTGATGGACGTTGAGCGCGCGGTAGAAGGCCTTGCGATACTCGCGGTCGGTGTCAGCCATGACCAGAATCCTACGCGGCGAGTCCTGTACGAGGGAGCGATTGGGACTGGCGAGGAGCCCCCGATGCCCCCGGTCGGGTCCCTGTACGGGAAGGCGATCGGCCGAGGACGCGGGCGCCGCCCCGCCGCTGACGTCTGCTGCGCCCCTCGCCCTTCACTACGCTCCTCCCTGTCCGTACAGGAGAGGATCAAGAGGGCGTAGCAAACGCCTCGAGTTCTCCCGGCGCGCTCCGGCGCCGCGCCCGGCGTTGTCGATGCGGGCGCACGCACCCGGATCCTCCCGGCGCGCTCGTCATGGAAGGACCCAGTCCCTTGACACGGTCCGCTCGGCAACCGCTTAGGGGAGTCGGTCCCGGCTGAGCTGCCGGGCGACGATCATCGGCCGCGCCGTCGCAGGACCCTGACCAGCCGGGCAGGTCAGTTCCGACCAGCCCACGACCCTCGAGCACGAGCGCCGTCACCGCCGCTGCGCTCTGAAGCGGGGGCTGAAGCCTCGACCATGAGCGCCAGACCGGTCAGGGCGCAGATCACCGAGCCCGGGTGGCCACCAGCATCGCCCTCCAGGATGGCGCGCCGCAGGCGTTCAGGAGACCGTCGTGGAGGGGGCCTCGCTGCGGTCGGCGTCGTCGGCCCGCTCGCCGCCGGAGTCCTGATCGAGGCCGGTCCGCCTGATGGTGGCCGTGCTCCCGTCTTGGACAGGTAGAAGTTCTGGACGACCCACTCGCCGTCCACGATGGAGTCGTCGTCCGCCTGAACGGTGAGCTTTCGCGGCGCCCGACTCGGCCGTCGCCGTGAGCCGACCGCCCTGCGTCGAGACGACGACGGTCCACGCGGCCTCGGCGTCCGGCAGGTTCGTGAGCGGGATTGACGCGATCCTGCCGAGTGTGGTCACCTCCTTGCCGATCCGCTTGTACAGGCGGAGGTTGAGGGCGTCCTTCTTGTTGAACAGCGCCGCCGTAGCGGTCGCCGCCGGTGCCTCGGCGCTGCGCATGTAGACGTTGGCGTACAGCGGACGTCGAGCGAGCGGAAGTTCACCGTGAACCTGGAGGTCGCGGGTCTGGTCGGGCCCCAGGGTGGAGGCCCGGTGACTGTCGATGGACTCCCCGGCCCTGAGCTCGACGTCGGTGAAGGAGTCGTCGGCGTCGGCCGCGGCGATACCGGGCGTCATCGCCATAATGGCGCCGGAGACGCCCACGGCCAGGAGGAGGGATCGACGGGATAGACGGGGCGAACGGGACACGGCGAATCCTCACATGCAGACGGATGCGTGCTGAACGGTCGGGAGCGTGGTGCACGGGCGCGAGAACGGCGGAGAACCCTCAACCTCCTCACACGGGACACATCGCCCCGTGAACACCTTATCGAACCCGAGACACGATCGCAATCAGTCTCAGAGCGAGGACTGATGTGACATCGAGGATACTTTGATAAATATCACAATTCTGCCGGATCCCTCGGAGGTCGTCCGCCGGAGAACCCGGATGAAGCGTTTTGAAACGATATCGTTGCGGTTCGCGAAAGAGAAACCAGTATCCTCCGAGTACAATTCCGGATCGGGTGATCCACCGGTTCGGATAATCCCTGAAATAATTATGAAGCCCTCCCGGAATGGCGAGCCGTCGCCTCTCTGCTGGGGTTCGCCGCAGTGAGCGCGGCTGCAGTGGTGCGGATGGGGACTCTGCGGACGGACTCGGGCGGGCGTGTCCAAATCTGTTGCAAAGGTGCCCTGGCCGGGATCGGCCGCGAGAAGAAGCGCGAATATCAACGTTTCCTCCGGCGCTCCGGCTCGATCCGGCCTTTGCAACAGATTTGACAAACGGCGCGCCACGGGCCCCGGGAGGGACGGCCTCGAGTCGTGACGACGACCGCCCGCCGTCCCGCGGGCCGACCGGGTGCGACACGCCCTACTACCCTACTGCCCCTCCAGGCGCAGCAGGTCCTCCACGCCTCCGGGCGCAGGACCCACCCCTGCCTTCGCGCCGTCGACCCAGGCCACGCCGGGCGGGGGAAGAGGTTGTAGTTGACGCCATGCTCCGCCTGTAGGCGCCGGTGGCGGGCACGGTCAGCACGTCGCCGACGCAGAGGTCGGCGGGCAGGTCGACGTCGTGCACGACGATGTCCCCTGCTCCGCAGTGCTTGCCCACGACGCGGGCGCGCACGAGCCCGGCGTCGGCGTCGGGCCTGCGGGTTGGCCAGGAGGGCGGTGTAGGCGGCGCCGTAGAGGGCGGGGCGGATGTTGTCGCTCATGCCGCCGTCGACGCTGACGTACAGGCGGGCGGCGCCCTCGCCCAGCTCCACGGTCTTCAGGCCCGTGACGGTGCAGAGGGTGACCGTCGTCGGGCCGATAATGGCGCGGCCCGGCTCGATCGACACCCGCGGCGCGTCGTCGCCGAGCTCGGCGCAGGCGAAGCGGACGGTCTGCGCCAGGACCCGGGCGACGTCGGCGGCGCTCGGTGCGACGGGGTCGGCGCCGGTGTAGGCGATGCCGTAGCCGCCGCCGAGGTCGATCTCGGGGCACAGGCGCCCGGGTGGCGGCTGCGACCTCGTGGCGCAGGCGCATGACGACGCCGGCGGCCTCGCGGAAGCCGGGCGAGGTCGAGGATCTGGGAGCCGATGTGGGAGTGCAGGCCGCGCAGCGTCAGCTCAGGGGCGGCCTCGACGGCCAGGCAGGCCTCGTAGGCGGCGCCGGTGGCCACCGAGATGCCGAACTTCTGGTCCTCGTGGCCGGTGGAGATGTGCTCGTGCCCGCCGGCGTGGACGCCGGTGGTCAGGCGCAGCATGACAGAGCCGCACTCCTCGGGCCCGTAGACGCCGACCTCGCGCAGGTCGCGGACGACGTCGGCGGCCAGGGCGATCTCTCGACGGAGTCCAGGACGAGGTGGCTGAGCCTGTGGTGCAGGGCGACGGCGATCTCCGCGCGCGTCTTGCCGTTGCCGTGCAGGCCCAGGCGGGCGGTCCGGGCGGGCGACCTCCCGCCGTCGGCGTCCCCGAGGGCGGCCAGCGCGACGGCGAGCTCGCCCCGGCTGGCGCTGTCGATGCCCATGCCCTGCTCCAGAACGGTGCGGGCGACGCGCGTGGTGAGGAAGGCCTTGCCGGGCGTAGAAGGCCTCGCCGCCGTTCATCCTCGTAGTCGGGACAGAACTCTCGGCCATGGCGGCCGTCCAGGCGGCGGCGCGCCCTGCGCAGGTCGGCCTCGTCCAGGACGAAGACGGGCGGGCGCCTGGGGAGAGGATCTCGATGAGGGTCCGGCCGCCGATGCTCAGGGCGCCGTTGACGCCGCGGCGGGCGGTGAAGGGCCACAGGTCGGGGCGCCCTCCGGCTCGGGCGCCACCAGATCGCCCAGCGGCGCCTCCCCGCGGGCACATTCGCAGCGGTCATGGTCTTCCTCCAGATTCAGGTGCGGGTGGGTGGGTGGGTGTCCGATAAGGGCGGGAGGGTGAGTCGAGGTAGGCGGGTGGTGAGTCGGGATGCGGGGTGAGTCGGGCGGTGGTGCGCGGGTGGATGGGTGGTGGACGGGCGGGCGGGTGCGGGTACCGTGAGTCGGGTAGCGGGTGGGCGGGTAGAGGAATGGCGGGTACCGGATGGTTCGTGGGTGGTGGGTGGTGGGTGGCCGGGCTGCTCGGCGGCGCCTGACCGGCCCGCCCGGCCGCTCCGCCCGCGAGGGCGCGAGCGGCCGGGGCGCGTCACATGCGCTCGGGGCGCTGACGCCCAGCAGGCCCAGGCTGTTGGCGATGACCCGCTGACGGCGTCGTTGAGCCACAGCCGGGCCACGTGCCCGGCGGTGACGGGGTCGTCGCCGCGCGGGGTCACGCGGGTGAGCCCGTACCAGGTGTGGTAGGCCGCCGCGAGCCGCTCGAGGTAGCGGGCCACCCGGTAGCTGCTCGCGCAGGGCCGCGGCCCGGGCGACGACCGCCGGGAACTGGGCCAGGACGCCCAGCAGGGCGGCGTCGGCCGGGTCGTCCAGGGCGGCGGGGTCGAAGGCCGTCCTCGCCGTCGCGCACCACCCCGTGCTCGGCGGCGTTGCAGGGCCACGCTGCGGGTGCGGGCGTGGGCGTACTGGACGTAGTAGACCGGGTTGTCGTTCGAGGCGGAGGACAGCAGGTCCAGGTCGATGTCGACTCGCGGAGTCCATGGAGGAGCGGGCCAGGGCGTAGCGGGCCGCGTCCACGCCGACGGCCCCCACCAGGTCCTCCAGGGTGACGATGGTGCCGGCGCGCTTGGACATGCGCACCGGGGCGCCGTCGCGCACGAGGTTGACGAGCTGGCCGATGAGGATCTGCATATTGACGCCCGGGTGTCCCCTGAAGGCCGCGCACATGGCCATCATGCGGCCGATGTAGCCGTGGTGGTCGGCCCCGAACAGGTGACGGCGCAGTCGGCGCCGCGCTCGCGCTTGTCCAGGTAGTAGGCCAGGTCGGCGGCGAAGTAGGCGGCCTCGCCGTCGGACTTGATCAGGACCCGGTCCTTGTCGTCGCCGAAGTCGGTGGTGCGCAGCCAGGTGGCGCCGTCGCGCTCGAAGATGACTCCCGCGTCCGCGCAGGCGGTCGATGGCGCGCCTGACGGCGCCGGAGGCGTGCAGGGAGTCCTCGTGGAAGAAGACGTCGAAGTCGGAGCGGAAGTCGTGCAGCTCGGCCTTGACGGCGGCGAACATGAGGTCGACGCCGCGGGCCCGGAAGACCTCGGCGGCCTCGGCGTCGGGCAGGGGTCGCGGGGTCGGGGCGGCCGGCGGCGAGCTCGTCGGCGGTGACCTGCTGGGCGATCTCGCCGATGTAGGCGCCGCCGTAGCCGTCGGCGGGGTGGCCTGCCCGCGCGCGGAGGCCAGCGGGGAGCAGGGCGAAGCGGTCGATCTGGGGTGCCGGTCGTTGAAGTAGTACTCGCGGGTGACGGCGGCCCCTGCAGGCGGACAGGATGCGGGCCAGGGAGTCGCCGACGGCGGCCCAGCGGGCCCCGCCCAGTGCACCGGGCCCGGTGGGGTTGGCTGAGACGTACTCGAGGTTGATGCGCCGGCCGGCCAGGGTCTCGTTGCGCCCGTAGGCCTCCCCGGCCTCGACGATGGTGTGGGCGAGCCCGCCGGCGCTGGCGGCGTCGAGGCGGATGTTGAGGAAGCCGGGGGCCGGCGACTCGGCGGAGGCGACGCCGTCGAGCGCCCGAGGCGGGAGGCGAGGAGCTCGGCGAGGTCGCGCGGCCCGGTGCCGGCCCTCTTGGCCAGCTGCATGGCGACGTTGGTCGACCAGTCGCCGTGCTCGCGGTTGCGGGGGCGTCGACGCGCGGGACCGGGATCTGCCTCGACGGGGAGGTCGAGGGAGCCGTCGCCGGCGGCGGCGAGCAGGATGGCATGGATCGCGTTCGCGAGCTCTTCGGGAGTCACGGGCACAGGGTAGCGGAGAGGTCCGGCGGTTCCCCGGATTGGGTCCTTCCGGGTCGACGGCGCGTCCCCGGCGCTCGAAGCGACTGCCCGCGGTCGTCCTGCCCGACGACGTCGAGCGCCCCTGCGCTCGGGGCGGTCCGCCCGGCCCGAGGCGCTATTCTTTCGGTAGGCCGAAACTCAGCGGGTCGGCCCTCGCCCCTGCGCCCCGACGAGGTCACCATGCTCGATGACTCCCCATCCCCGCCAACGGCTCCCCGACTCGATCCCGCGCCCGCCCCGGCACCCGAGACGGACGGGTCCGACGCCGTCGCGCGCATCGCACGGGCCCATGCGCCCGTGGTGCGCCCCTGCTCCCCGCGCCACCGACTCCTCGCCCTGCTCGGCCCGGCTTCGTCGCCGCCGTCGCCTACGTCGACCCGGGCAATGTTGCGGCCAACATCACAGCCGGGGCCCGCTACGGCTACTCGTCAGTGTGGGTCCTCGTCCTGGCCAACACCATGGCCGTCCTCATCCAGTACCAGAGCGCCAAGCTCGGCATCGTCACGGGGCGCTCGCTGCCCGAGGTGCTCGGCGGCCGTCTCGGGCGCCGCTCGCGCCCTGGCCTTCTGGGCCCAGGCCGAACTCGTGGCCGCGGCCACCGACCCGGCCGAGGTGATCGGCGGCGCCATCGCCCTCCACCTGCTGCTCGGGCTGCCGATGCTGACCGGCGGCCGCCTGATCGGGGCCGTGTCCATGCTGCTCCTGGCCCTCCAGGAGAGGCGCAGCCAGCGCACCTTCGAGGGGCGTCGTCGTCGGTCTGCTCGTCGTGGTGACGATCGGCTTCGTGGGCGGACTCGTCGTCGCCCCGCCCGACTGGTCCGCGACGGCCGCGGGCCTCATCCCCGCCTGCGGGACTCGGGCGGCCTGCTCGTGGCCGCCTCGATGCTCGGCGCGACCGTCATGCCCCACGCCATCTACCTGCACCTCGCTGGTGCGCGACCACCACGACGAGGTCGGCGAGGGCACGCCTCGCGCGCGGCCGACGACGGCTCCGGCGACTCGACGGTTCCGGCCGGAGCCACCGGCCCCGGCGGCCTGGCGGTTCCGGTGCGCCCAGCGCGCCCGACCGGCCCGCGGGCCGGGGACGGTCGGGCCCGCACCGCCCGCCCTCATCCGCGCCACGAGGGTCGACGTCGTGGGCGCTGGCCGTGGCCGGCGCCGTCAATATCGCCCTGCTCCTGCTCGCCGCCTCGGCGCTGTCCGGCGCGGAGGGGACGGACACGATCGAGGGGGCGCACGCCGCCATCACGGCGTCGCTGGGGCCCGCCGTCGGCGTCATCTTCGCCATCGGGCTGCTCGCCTCCGGACTGGCCTCGACGTCGGTGGAGCGCCACGCGGGCTCCGAGATCATGGCCGGGCTGCTGCCGTGCGGGTGCCGCTGCTGCTGCGCCGGGCGGTCACGCTCGTACCGGCGCTGGTCATCATCGGGGTCGGCGCGGAGCCGACGTGGGCGCTGGTGCTGAGCCAGGTGGTGCTGTCCTTCGGGATCCCGCTGGCGATCGTGCCCCTCATGCGGCGACCGGATCGGAGGCGCTCATGGGGCGGTGGCGCGACGGCGCCCCGCTGCGCTGGACGGCGCGGGCGTCGGCGGCGCTCATCATCGCCCTCAATGTGGCGCTGGTGTGGCTGACGCTCACCGGCCGCGCCTGAGGGCGGCGCTCGCATCCCCGCGGACTTCCCCGAATCCTCAGGTGGGGAGTGTCACGCCGAGATCCGGCGGGGAACCGTTCGGCGGAGCGCGTCGGCGGGCCGCGCGCCACGAAGCGACGCGCCCCTCCTCTTGTCAGTCAGCAGATCGGCAATACTCTCGCCAGCACTGATGCGCTCAGCGAGTACACCTACAGTCCTGCCTCGTTCGGCTCCGCACCGACCTCGCGGATGGCCGCGAGAGCTCAGTGACGAGCCTTCAACCAGCCTCCCGGTTTCCCTCGTTAGCGATCTGGCTGATCGCGGGACCGGAAGGGCGACCTGAGCGTGACCTGGCGCTCCAGATTCCTGAATGCGGCAGCGTCCCCTCTGATCTTGACGCCCAACGCGGTCGCTTCCCTCTCTCACCGTCGTGCCGGGGTGGCGTCGAGCGGTCGCTTCCGTGACGAAGCGTCCGGTCTTGGCCGAGCGGGCATGGAGACGCCCGAGGGGCGTCCGCCGCGAGGCCTCACCGAGAGTGCCCGGGGTGTTGCGGCTGAGCTGCTGACGCGGTGACGAAGTGCCCCGTAGAGGCGTTGCGGAAGTTCTTGGCCATGCAAAGCTCCTTTCAGTCCGAAGACTGATCCAGAAGACACTCCTGGTTGAAAGACGCTACGTGGTGAACCCTAAGCCTGCAAAGCTAGAGCGGCACCCCAGGTGCCTCCACCCCCGAGACGCGAGTGTCCGGTGATGTCGTTCTATCTCGCCAGATCCTACGCCATCTGATCGAACATGTGTCCACCGTGCGCCGGGCAGCCGAGGTCGCCCAGGCCCTCGTACCACCTCATCCCTGGCCGCCACAGACCACTCCTCGTCATCTGCCCGACCCCAACCCGCCGCGAGCACGCCCTACCCTGGCAGCTCCCCTTGCCACGCCAAGCAATGAAACCAGCAACATCATACGCCCCCATAGGTGACGTAAATCACCATTGTCCGTGGTGAACGCGGCCGTCTACCCTGGAATCGTAATTCCGCCGTCCTTCCGGGACTGGCGAGTCTAACTTTCGGGAAGTTTCCGCGAGCCTGACAATGGCCGTCGTCGTCGACTACCAGAACGTCCACCTCACAGGAGCGTCAAGGGCGTCGATGTCCTGTCGCCCTCGCTCTGGTCGACCTGGCCTGCTCGGGTCGCTAGACGTCGTCGTCCTCGCTTCCCGGGACACCGATCTCGCTCCCGCCCTCGACAACGCCGCCCGTACCACCAGAACGAAGATCGAGGCCGTCAAGTGGTTCGACCCGGCCGATCGACGGACACGCGGCTAACATCAGCACCCAGGCCAAGATCTGGACCACCTCGATGACCAGGGACCACTTCACTGCCAGCCTCGACCCTCGCACCTACCCCTGACCCAGGCGCACCCAGTCGCGCGGCTCGACGCCGGGCGCACCGCCTCGAACGCGGGGTGACGGAGAGACAGCGGCCGGGGCCGCGGCTCGGTTTTCGGTCTACGGGCCCCGCACTGGTAGAGTCTCGGTCGCGGGCCCCGCAGCTCAGTGGATAGAGCGTCTGCCTCCGGAGCAGAAGGCCGCAGGTTCGAATCCCGTCCGGGCACCACGGGCGAGGCCCGCCGCCAGCAACGGGAAGTCGCGGCGGCAGGCCTCGCTGCGCCAGCGGCGCGCCCGTCGCCCCGTTCGCCCCCCAGCAACGAGTGGGGCGAACGTGGTTCAGGCGGTGGCGAGTATGTCTCGACGGCGTCGCGGATGACGGCGCTGGCGGTGGCGCCGTGCTTCTCGACGTAGGCGGTCAGGGGCTGCGTCGGTGCGCTCGGGCAGGTGGGACCTGGCGCGCGGGGAGCGTCCGCGGCCCGTGGCGCGGGTCTGTCCGAGGCCGGGCGGCCGCGGAGGATGATGCGTCGAACTCGGTGTCGCCGACGCGTGAGCCGTCGCGGCGGGTCCCGCGCCGATGGTGGGGACGCGGCGGCGGTGACATCCTCGTCGAGCTGGTTGTAGTAGGTCTGCTCGGCCTCAGTGAAGGCGCGTACGCGAGATCCTCGGTCATGGTGGCTGTTCCCGGTGGTCAGTGGTCGGTGCGTGGGATGAGGCGGCGGTAGAGGTTAGTGACCTCCATGGCGTGGAAGATGGTGCGGCGGCCACGTCCGTCGACAGTGACGCCGACCTCGAGGGCGGCGCAGTGCCTGCGGGTAGGGGCAGGCCGACGAACATGAACGACTGCTCGCCTGTACGGCGGGGCTGGAGGATCTCGTAGTCGACGTGGTGCATGACGGCGTACTCCGCGTCGGACCGGGGCGTATCGTCATTCACCACCAGCGCCGTTGTTGCGCTTCCGCGTAATTGCGGTTGCCTCAAGGCGCCTACGACGGGTGCAGCAAGGAGGATCAATGGAATATTGTCGCCGCGCCCCAGAGCCGCGAAAAGCGCCGCAAATTCCAATGGCAACCATGAATGTCACCAGGATATGCCGCACGAAATGTGACCTGCAATTAGATCCGTTCATAAAATCACTTCCTGCACGGCTTGTTGAAGTCTGGGAGCATGCCCAGCGTGAAGAACACTCCGTTGCAGATGATGCCGGGAACCCCTCCAGCCACAGTGAATGCGCCGCACACCATCGAATTGGCCGCAAAAATATGCCCAAGCCGCGGCCCAACCCTTCGCACACGTCGGTATCCCTTGAGGCGCCAGGACGGGGCGCCCTCGAGGTCCTCCATGGCGATGACATTTTTCTGCACTGAGTTTGACACCGAGGTTCGAAGAGGTCTGGAACGAACTTCATTCCCCGAGTGTTCTCGATAAGCGCCTGGATGCCCTCGTCTGTTGCGATCATGGCGATATCGATAAGTGCGGCATCAACGTCGTCTGTTTGGCTGGCCAAATATCTCAGCAGTGCCGGACTTTGCCGCAAAAGTGAGCGCGCGTTGTGCAAAAGCATGTCAGCGTCTGTGGTCATGACTTGGACGGTGACTCCATCAGGAAGCTCCTGATTCAGGTCTTCCGTATTCGCGTCGGCACGTGCTGGAACTGCGGAGAAACAAATAGTGACCACGGAAACAACGGTGACGATCAGAGTCCTGACTCGAGACATGACTATCATTCCCTTAATAAATTATACCACAATGTAGAGTCGCTACAAAATGTGATAAACCTCATTTATTCGTGAAGAATCGATGGGATCCTCACCCTCTCGAGACCGACGCTGCTTCACCGCTCTTCCCTCGACGTCGATCTTCGCCTCGTGGACTTCGTTGAACTCGCGCAAAGGTTCGACGCCATCGAGATCCGGGAGGGCCCCCGCCAGTGCATACGAGTCTTGGGAAGTCGGTGGAGTCTCGGATACCGTTCGGGCGAGGCGGCAGCCGGCCCACCGGGGTGAGAAGAGCACTGCGGGCGGCTGCCGCCTCCCGCTGCGGCGCCCACCGCCATGCCTCCTCGACGTCCCTGCGTCCGTCACCTCCCGCCGCCATGAAGGGCGCCGTCCGAGCGGGCGGCCCGATGCTCGCTTTACGCCGTCGTCGCCAGCTCCCGCGCCCGGGCCAGCCAGGCGCGCCGCTGCTCGGGCGTGGATCCGGCCACGGGACTGGCGAGCAGCCGCCGAACCTCCGCCCCGCCCAGGCAGGCCCCTACGCACCGCTCCCAGATCAACGAGAGGGGTCGCCGAAGACCCGGTCTCGCGCTCGGCAGGGGTGTCACCGGTGTTGAGCACGATCAGCCGGCGCAGGTCGAGCAGGCAGGTCGGCTCGCCCTCGGCGGCGTCGAGCTCGTAGACGACGCCGGGAACCAGGACGCGATCCATCCACCCGGCCATGATCGCGGGCGGTCTGCCCCCACCAGTTCGGGATGGGCGACGACGAGCGTGCGCGCCGCCGAGATCTCGCGACGATGACGGTGGACGACGCGGGTCGGCGCCGACCGTGAGGGCGCTCTCGTCCGCCCGGCGGGTCGTGCGCCCTCCTCCGGCTCCAGGACGGGTCGGAAGCCCTCGGCGTGAGGGTCGTGAGCACGACCTCGTGCCCGGCCTCCGTCAGGCCCGCCGCCGCCTCCTCGGCCAGGGCGTGCACGAAGCTGTTCGGGCGCGGGTTGGCCACGACGACCATGGACTGCGTCATGGGGCCCCGACCCTACCCGGCGACCGACCGAGCCCGGTCCGACGGCCCTCCTCGAGCCGGGCGTCCGCGCACCTCGATCCGCTCGACCGTTCGCGGGCGGCGTTCGCGGAAATGGCGCTCGGGAGGAACGTTCCGTCCCGCACCGCGGCAGGCTTCGCGAAAACCGCGTGAATCATGCGGAAGCAGTCGGACGCATGACGTGTGCCGCCGCGAACGATCCTCCCAGGGCGCCAAAACGCGGTCTACGCCAGGCGCTGCCCGGCCTCCAGCAGGCGCTGCTCGACGGCGAAGGCCCCGCCGTCGACGGCCCGTCCGGCCGGGCGCCGCGCGGGTCCCCTGTAGATGCGCCCCTGAGCCGCGGGAGTCCCAGGGCCGCCAGCCCGGGTCGCCGGTGAGGATGAAAGCGCGTCCAATCTCCGTGCACGGCGTCGGCCAGCGACTGGGGCGGGACCGCCCGCAGGGTGTGGTCGCAGTAGGGGTGGGCCAGGCAGTCGAAGGCGAAGGGCAGGTCGAGGCGGTGCGTCGACAGTCCCCGTGGCGGGCGACTCCCAGGCGAAGCGGCTCAGCCAGGTCCCCGCCGAACCGGCGCGCTCCCGGGCCCGGGCCCAGCCCAGGAGCGGGATGTGGAACATGGCGTCGGAGATGAGGGCGCCCAGGTACAGGTGCTCCCCGCCGCCCAACTCGGGGTGGGCGGCCACGTAGTCCGCGGCGGGCCCCGCCCCCAGGCCGGCCTCCTCCATCACCTCGACGGCCGTGCGCCCGTCCCAGCTCCTCGACCAGCCCGAAGGCCGCCCCGATGAACTCGTGCGTGGTGCTCATGGCCAGCAGCGGGATCGTCGCCGCCTCGCCCCGGGCCAGCGCCTCGACCACGGGCAGGGGCACGATCCGCCCGTCGACGACGGGGCCGTAGACGATCCCCGCATCCGGGGCGGAGACGAGCGCGGCGCGGATGCGCTGGGCGAGCGGGACCCGCGGGCTCCGCTCGGCGCGGCGCTTCTCGAGCTCGGCGGTGACGGAGAAGACCCGGTCATGGTCCAGCGCGCGCCACCCTCCAGATTCGGCTCCACGCCCGCCAGGCGCGCCATTTCCCGGGCCGTGGAGCGGGCGGCGTCGGCGGGGAAGTCGGTGACGGCGCCCGAGTCGCTGATGGCCCTGCGGAACAGGCCGCGCGCACGGGGGCAGGTCATGAGGACCATGACATTGCCGCCGCCGCACTCTGCCCGCCGATGGTCACCCTCGCCCGGGTCGCCGCCGAAGAAGGCGATATTGTCCCGCACCCACTCCAGCGCCAGCACCTGGTCCAGGACCGCGCGGTTGAAGGGTGGCGTCGGAGCCGTCCACCCAGCCGTAGCCGTCGAAGCCCAGGCGGTAGGCGATGGAGACGGTGACCACGCCGTCGCGGTTGAAGGCGGCGCCGTCGTACCAGGGCGAGTTGTGGGACCCGGAGGACCAGCCGCCGCCGTGGATCCACACGAGGACCGGCAGCCGGGCGCCCGTCCGGCCGGGCGCGGGGGTGAAGATGTTGAGGGTCAGGAAGTCGTCGCCGGGCACGGAGGGCTCGGGATGGCGGGGTCGTCGAAGATCGAGCCGCGCTGGGGCGTGGCCGACGGCGTCAGGGGCGGGGCGCTCGGCGGTCCAGGGCGCGCGCGGCACCGGGGCGAGGCGCAGCGCTCGCCGCTGGGGGCCTCGGCGTAGGGGATGCCGTAGAAGGCGGCGGAGCGCTCGAAGCGGGGGCGTCGCCCCCGACGATCGGGGGCGGAGACGATGCGCCTCCACACCCGCGGACCGGACCGGCCGCGCGGTCACGAGCGGGCCGGACTCGCCGGTCGGCACGGCGATCGGGGTGGAGGCGACGTGCTCGAAGGACGCGTCGAGGTCGGGTCATCGCGGCTCCTGCCCGCCCAGCACCTCCAGCGCCAGGGCGGGCACGTCGGTGACGATCCCGTCCACGCGCATCGCCGCGAGCCGGCGCATCTCCTCCGGCTCGTCCACGGTCCACACGTGCACCTCGAGCCCGTCGCGGTGGGCCTGGGCCACGAAGCGCTCGGTCACCACGGGCACCCTCCCGTAGCGCGCCGGCACCTGCACGGCGTCGACGCGCCCCTTCGTCCACGACCAGCGGGTCCCGGGCAGCCTCAGGCCCGCCTCGGCGTGCAGCACCAGGGCCAGCGTCGCCGACCCCCAGCGAGGTCGTCGCCCGGGGCTCCTGGCGGCGCAGGACCGCCAGGCGCCGCGCGGAGAAGGAGGCGAAGCGGACCCGCTCCAGGGCGTCGGCGGCGCGCACCACCTGCAGGGCGTCCTGGACGACCGCCGACTCCTTGAGGTCGATATTGAAGCGCAGCCGCGGGAAGGCGACGAGGGCGTCGTCGAGCCTGACCGGGGGCCGGCCGTCGCCGGCGTCGAGCTCGGACAGCTCCTTCCAGGTCAGCTCCCCGATGCCCCGCGGGTCCGCGGCGGTGCGCATGAGGTCAGGGTCGTGGGAGAGGATGACCAGGCCGTCGGCGCTCACGCGCAGGTCCGTCTCCATCCAGGTCAGCCCCAGCTCGGCGACGTGCTCGACGGCGGTCCAGGTGTTCTCCGGCGCTTCCCCCGCGCCCCCGCGGTGGGCGATGACGGTGCAGCCTCGTGCGGCGACCATGCTTCCTCGCTTCCTTCAGGGTGGGCGCGGGTCTCAGGAGCAGTCGGTCGTCAACTCGACTGCGTGGTGCTCGGTGAGCCAGGTCATCGGGTCGACCGTCGACTCGTCGGCGTCGTCGTTGGCGGTGCGGACCTCGAAGTGCAGGTGGGCCCCGGTCGAGCGCCCCGTGGAGCCGACGGCGGCGATGAGCTGGCCGGCGTTGACCTTGTCCCCCACGTGGACGTAAATGCCGTCCTCGTACATGTGCAGGTAGCTCGTGTACCAGACCTGGCCGTCGATGTCGTGCTTGATGGTCACGGTGCCGGTGCCGTCGACCATGCCGGCGGTGACCACCTCCCCCGCGGCGGCGGCGTATATGGGCGTGCCGGCGGGCGCGGCGTAGTCCTGCCCGGGCGTGGAGCTGAGGATGCCCAGGGTCGGGTGCATGCGGTAGCCCCACGGCGAGGAGATCTCGTAGGTGCCCTCCATCATGGGGTTGAAGACCTCCGGGGCGGAGACGAGCAGGCGGTGTCGCCCGAGGCCCCGGAGGACTTGGAGGCGCAGGTGACGGTCGCGTTGTCGTGGGCCGCGCGGATGCGGGCGAGCGTCGCGGCGTCGGGGACGTTGGACATCTCGGTGTCGCTGTTCTCGTCGACGTCGGCGTCCGATCCGAGGACCGCGTCCGCCACCGAGACCGGGACCGACGCGGCGGTGGTGGCGCCGGTCTGGGCAGCGACGGCGGGGGTGACGGCCAGGGAGAGGAAGCCGACCCGCGTGCCCAGCGGCGCCAGGACGGTCGCAGCGGCCAGGACCACGAGGACGCCCGTGCGTCGATCATCCCCAGCGGAGTGTGGGCGACGGGGCGGGCGCGACCAACTCGTCGGTGCGAGATCTCATCGGTTCGAATCTCGTCGGCGCGGGGCCCGTCCACTGGCCTCGGGACTCGACCCGCGGGGTCCGGCGGGACTCGGCGGGAGCGCGGGGCGGGATCGGGCGATCGGCCGACCCGGAGCGCTCGGCGCGCTCGGTCCTGGAGCGTTCGGAGCGCTCGGCGCGCGCTGGCTCGGGGCGCGCGGCGTAAGGCGGCTCCGGGGCCTGCGGCGGGCATGGACGGGATCGTGTCGACGTCCCCGGTCCGGGAGCCCCTGGAACGGCTCGGGTCGCGGGAACGGGGCCTGGGGCCGCGGAAGGATCCGGCGGGAACTGCGGCTCGGGCCCGGGGTCGGCGGTGCGGGCCGCGGAAGCGGGGGTTTACGCGGGGCGGGCGTCTGGGGCCTGCGCGGTGCCGCTGGTTCGGGCCTGCGTGGGGGTGGGCGTCTGGGCGGCGTCTCGGGTTTGGGAGTCCGGGTTTGGGAGTCTGGGGCTGGCGCGGAGCAGGTGATCCGGGCCGCGGAAGCGGCAGCGCCTGGGGCGGCGCCTCGTCCCAGGACGACGACGTGTGCGAGGCGATCCACGCCCCCCGTCGGCGGCGCGTCGGCGCCGAGGGCCGACGGCGATGCGCCGGCCCCACCGGTTTCATCGGCGGAGTCGCCGGGGACGCCTGCCCCCGGCGGGCTCGAGGCCTGGGCGGCGCGTGGGCACTTCCCGGGTTGAGCGGGAGGAGGAACGGGGATGCGGGCGTCGGGGAGGAGGGGAGTCTGCGCGGCAGGGGCCGCGGGCGGTGGGTCGGATGATCGGTGCGGCCGCCGCCGGACTGGCGTGACCGCCGTCCGATGCGCGGAGGTCGACGGCGTCGCTGGCCCGGCCCGGCGGAGGCCGATTTAATCGGACCCCCTCCGGCCGGACCCCGATCTCCGGCCCGAGTCCCTTCCCGCCCGGCCCGGCCCGGCGGCCGAGCCCCGCGGCGGCGCTCGAAGGGTTGCGATCCGGACACGATCTGAGCCCAGTCCATGGACGCCTGGACGTCCCCCGCCCGACTCCCCAGCTCGTCGCGGGGATGCGCGCGGCCCGGGATGACGGCCCGAGTGCGCCGTCGGTCTTCTGGAGGCGGGCGTCCGGGAGGGGACGGAGGGGTTTCAGCCGACGCGGGCACCGGCCTGCTCTGTCGAGCGAGCCGACCGCGCCATCCGAGCCGGTCGAACCGCCCGTCGCGCCTGCACGAGCGGCGGCGTCCGCGCGGCGCGCTCGGCCGCACGCCGCTCGCGGCGGGTCATGCGTGTGGCGGTCACTGACTGTGCCTCTCGGTGGTTCCTGGAACGGACGCCAGTGCCGGCGCCCAGCTGCCCGGCGGCGGCCGCCCGATGGATCGGTCGCGCTCTGAGACCCTAACGATCTCATACTTGCGGTGCCAAGGGCACGCTCGCATCCGTATCGCCCGTCTCAGTCCCTCTGCGCCGCTGGTACTCCTCGCGCTGCATGGCGTCATTCACCTCGCCGACGAGCTCCTCGAGGATGTCCTCGAGGAACACCACGCCCAGCACGCGCCTGGCCGCGTCGCGCACCTGCCCCAGGTGGGCGCCGAGCGCTGCATGGCCACGAGGGCGTCCTCCACCCGTCGTCGGCGGACACCGGCACGAGCGCCCGGGTGCGCCAGGCGGGGACGGGCTCGGCGCGCTCCCCGCCCCGGGCGTACAGGACGTCCTTGAGGTGCAGGTAGCCGACGATGACGTCCCCGCCGGCGTCGCCGTCGGACCTGGCGGAGACGAGCGGGAAGCGGGAGTAGCCGGTGGAGGCGACGGCGTGCTCGACGTCCTGCGGGGTGCAGCCCTCGGGAGGGTGACCAGACCGTCCAGGGGCACCATGACGCTTCCCGGCGGTCTCCTCGGAGAACTCAGGGCGCCCGACAGCAGGCCGGTGTCGTCGTCGAGCACGCCCTCGGCGGTGGAGCGCTCGACGATGGAGGCGACCTCGGCGGCGTTGAAGGCGGCCGAGACCTCGTCCCTCGTCTCGACCCCCAGGCGGTGCAGCACCCAGTTGGCGAAGCCGTTGAGCCCGGTGACGACGGGGCCGAAGAGGCGCGAGACCTGCACCAGGGCGGGGCGAGCCACCGCACGGCGCTCTCCGGGGAGGAGATGGAGATGTTCTTGGGCACCATCTCCCCGGCGACCACGTGGAGGTAGACGACCAGGACGAGGGCGACGACCACGGCCACGGCGTGCGCCCCGGCGGTTCCGACCCCGACCCGGGTCAGCAGGGGCTGGACGATGCGGGCGATCGCCGGCTCGGCGACGACGCCCAGCCCGGTGGAGCACAGGGTCACGCCCAGCTGGGCGGTGGCGAGCATCCGCGAGATGTGCTGGAGGGCCCACAGGGCGGTGGCGGCCCTGGCGTCGCCCGCCTCGACGAGGGGCCTCGAGCTGGGAGCGGCGCGAGGATGTCACGGCGAACTCGGCGCCCACGAAGAAAGGCGTTGCCCGCCAGCAGGAGGAGGGTGATGGTCAGGGCGACCGGCGGTATCGCTCAGCGCTGGCGCCCCCGGGCGGGGCGTCGTCCTCCTCCCGGCCCCGCCGGCGTCCCGGGGCGCGTCGGCGGAGCGGACCCGCAGGCGGGTGACCCGGCGACCCTCCATGGCCCTCGACGACCAGCTCGACCCGCGCGACGTCCACCGTGTCGCCGAGGCGGGGATGCGGCCGAGCTCGGTCATGACCAGCCCGCCGAGCGTCTCTGTAGGGCCGTCGTCGGGCACGTGGATGTCGGCGCGGGCGGCGAGCCTCGTCGGGGCGCATCCACCCGGGCACGATCCAGTCGCCGGAGGCGTCCACGGGCGCCGGCGCGGCGGCGGTCGTGCTCGTCGGCCACGTCCCCGACGATCTCCTCCACGGCGTCCTCCAGGGTGACGACCCCGGCGGTGCCCCCGTACTCGTCGACGACCAGGGCCATCTGGCTGCCGGCGGCGCGCAGCTCGACCAGCAGCGAGGCCAGCGGCATGGTCTCGGGCACGCGCGGCACCGGCGTCATGAGGAGGAGGAGGCCACGGACACGGCGCCGCGCCGCTCGTAGGGCACGGCGATGGCGCGGCGCAGGTGGACCACGCCGAGCACGTCGTCGACGTCGGAGCCGATGACGGGGAAGCGCGAGTGCCCGGTGGTGCGGGCCAGGTCGACGACGGCGTCGGCGGTGTCCTCGGCGTCGAGGGTGTGCAGGCGGCCGCGGTCGGTCATGACGTCGACGGCGGTCAGCCCTGCCCACGCCGATGGAGCGGGTGAGCAGGGCCGCCGTGGAAACGTCGAGGGTCCCCTCCTCGGCGCTGTGGCGCACCAGGGAGGCGAGCTCGCCGGCGCTGCGGGCGCCGCTGATCTCCTCGGCCGGCTCGATGCCCATGCGGTGCAGGACGAGGTTGGCGGTGTTGTTGAGGACGACGATGACCGGCCGCAGCACGGTGGTGAAGGCCGTCAGGAGGGGGGTGACGAGCCCGGCGGCGCGCATGGGGTCGGACAGGGTGGCGTTCTTGGGGATGAGCTCGCCGAAGACCATGGAGAAGGCGTTGGCGATGATCAGGGCGATGACGACGGCGGCGCCGGTGGCCACGGACTGGGCCATCCAGGCGCCTCGTGAGCCGGGTCAGGAGCCGGGCCATGGCGTCCTGCATGGTGTGAGCCGAGCAGGATGGTGGTCAGCGTGATGCCCACCTGCGCCCCGGACAGGAGGGTGGACAGGCGCCCGAGGGCCCGGCGGACGGTGGCGGCGCGCTCTCCCTCGGCGGCGCGGGTCTCGACGGTGGAGGGGTCCAGGGCGACGAGCGAGAACTCGCCGGCGACGAACAGGGCGGTGCCCGCCGTCAGCACGACGCCCAGGGCGACCATGAGCCAGTCGGTCACGCGGCACCGCCGAGGGCGGCAGGGGCCGACGACGCGCGGCCGCGGCGGGGCGGCGAGCGCCGGGCGGGCGGCGCGGACGGGTCGCCTGCGCGCCCTGTGCGAGCGCGCAGCGCGGGGTGAGGATGGTCAGGTTCCGGAAGGTGGCGGGAGGCGCGTCCGCGGGCCCGCCGGGAGGCCGATCGCATAGTGGTTCGCACGGTATCACCTGCGGCACCGCGCGAAATGCCGGTCCGCCGCGCCGAGCCGGCCGGGCGAGCCGGGGCCCGCTCGCGGGTGAACGCGCGCCGCCAGTCCCGCGCGCGACCTCCGGGAGGGTCTGCGCCCGCCCTCCGACGTCGGAGGGCGGGCGGGAGGGACGGAGGGGCTGGAAGTCTTCGCCGCGATGTGGGATCCTGGTGCCCCGGGCCGAGCGTCAGAGAGGAGCAATTATGGATGTCATAGTGAAGACCATGACAATCGATGGGACGTCGAGCGCCGTCGCGCCGATATCAAGAAGATCATCCAGACCCCGAGTTCCAGGAGGCGAGTGGAGAACGCTCTCTGAGGCGTGAGCGCGACCCTGTTCGACGAACTCGAGGATCCTCGACTTCTGCAGTGCATGGCTCACGCCGATTCTGACCAGGGGACTCTTCGATCAGAGCGAATCACTCATTCGAAGGTCATCGATCTGCTCGAACACACAGTTGCCTACGGCGAACAGCCCGATCTCGGCGCTTTCACAGCAAAAGATCGATGGCCGGGAAACGGTTGTGGTCGAAAACGCGGAAGACCATCTGATCCAGCTGCGCGTCAGTTCTGTTGCATTGCTGCAACTCGAACTGCGATACCATCTTGAGGATGAACTCCGCAGGCGATTATGTGCGCATTGAGAAGTCAACCTCAAGTGTTCAGCGCGACCGAAGTAAACCAGCCCGTTCTTCAGATACGACTTCGAGGCGCATCCGGGTTCCGCGTCCATTCCCACTGCGCACCTCAATGTCTACGGACATCGCGATGACCTTCTGCACGCCATGTACGTCTCCAATAAGTCGCGCTCACGGCCCGCGAAACAGAAGGATCTCGACCGACGTCTCCTCGCGGTCTGCATATGCTCCACTTCCCATCGGAGGCGCTCGGTTTCCGCCCCTGCCTGGAGGACATCCTCGAATTCGTCATCCGCGAGTTCGGTATCGACACGGCGCCGGGTTGGCAGGAGGCCATCAACGCGACGCGCCGAATGGCGCCGCATTCAGTTTGGCGGGTGCCATCCGATGATCCCGAAACCACGTCGAGCACTCGCCGAGTTGGAGGGGACGCCGTACACTGACGAGGCCAGGCTCACCCGGTACTGAACCGGGTCGAACGCGGAGAGGAGCACCCGTGGGCATTACCGTCGCAACCATGACGGTCGAGGAAGTCGAGCGCCGTCGCGCCGAGATCAAGAAGATCATCCAGACCCCCGAGTTCCAGGAGCGGGTGCGGGAGGACGCTCTTCTGGAGCGCGAAGTCGAACTCTTCGACGAACTCGAGGACCTCGACTTCCTGCAGTACGGCTCTCGCGCGCCACTTCCTGACCGGACGGTCTCCCCGGCTGCCCTGGTCGGCCGGGCCCCTCCCCGCCCGCCGTCGTCACGCGCTCGAAGCAAGTGAGTCTTTGGTCCCTGCGTTTCGGCGCCCGGCGGGGCCCGTGCCCGTAGGATGGCGCGGAACGCGGCGCGTCGGCCGGACGCCCCCACGGGACGTTCGTCCGCACGCCGACGCAGCACCACGAGAGGGGACCGGCAGTGTCGAGGGGACAGCGGCGTCGCGGGCTTCGGGGCCAACGAGTGGATGGTGGAGGAGATGCGACGCCTGGCGCTCCGACCCCGCCTCGGTCGGCCCCCGATGGCGCAGCCTCTTCGAAGCCGAAGCGGCGGCCCCTGGCCGCGACCGCGGCCGCCGAGAGCTCGGACGCCAGGAGCACAGCCACCGGGCCCGCGGCCCTCCCAGTCAGTGGCCGCCGGGCCCGCCGAAAGCCCGCCCCGAGGGCCTGGCCCCGCCCCGCCGTCGGACTTACCCACCGCCGGCCGACGCGCAGCCGCTGTCGGACACCGCGCCCCGGCCCCGGGTCGGCGCAGGACCCGGCGGGCCGGGCGGCGCCCCACCGCCAGATCCTCTCCATCCAGGACGTCACCCGCTCGGACCTGCCGCCGGCCCCGCCGTCGGGCACCGCCCCGCCCACCTCCCCCTACGCCCAGCGACTGGCCCGCCAGCACCGCCGCAACGGCGGCGCCGGCGAGGACGCCTCCGTCCGCCTCCAGGGCGCTGCCGCCGCGCGCACCGCCAAGAACATGGAGGCCTCGCTGTCCGTCCCCACGGCGACGTCCGCCCGCGCCGTCCCCGCCAAGGTCCTCATCGAGAACCGCGCCATTATCAACGGCCACCTGGCCCACACCCGCGGCGGCAGGTCTCCTTCACCCACCTCATCGGCTGGGCGGTGGTGGGTCCCTGTCGGAGATGCCCTCCATGAACGTCTCCTACGCCGTCGACGACGCCGGCGGGCCCGTGCTCCGCGAGCCCGCGCCACATCGCCTTCGGCCTGGCCGTCGACGTCCCGGCCCCGACGGCGAGCGCCGTCTGCTCGTGCCCTCCGTCAAGAGGGCCGACCTCATGGACCTGGCGGGCTTCGTGGCCGCCTGCGAGGACCTCGTGCGCCGGGCGCGCGAGGGCGGGCTCGGCGTCGACGACTTCCGCGGCACCACCGTGACCCTGACCAACCCCGGCATGTTCGGCACCCTCCACTCGGTGCCCCGCCTCACGCCCGGCCAGGGCCTCATCGTCGGCGCGGGGGCCATGGACTCACCAGCCGCCTTCGCCGGCGCCGGCGAAGACCCTCGCCCGCGCGGGGATCGGCAAGACGGTGACCCTGACCTCCACCTACGACCACCGCGTCATCCAGGGGGCGGCCTCCGGCGAGTTCCTGCGGCTGGTGGAGCGCAAGCTGCTGGGGCTCGACGGGTTCTGGGAGCGGGCCTTCGAGTCCCTGCGCATCCCGCACGAGCCGGTCGTCTGGGCCCGCGACGCCGTCTACGACGCCGACCTGGAGACCGGCAAGCCCGCGCGCGTGGCCGAGCTCATCCACGCCTTCCGCCAGCGCGGGCACCTGGCCGCCGACACCGACCCGCTCGCCTACCGCCTGCGCCGCCACCCGGACCTGGACATCACCTCCTACGGGCTGAGCCTGTGGGACCTGGACCGCGCCTTCCCCACCGGCGGCCTGGGCGGCACCGAGCGCGCCTCCCTGCGCGAGATCCTCAACCGCCTGCGCGACGCCTACTGCCGCACCGCCGGCATCGAGTACATGCACATCCAGGACCCCGCCCAGCGCGCCTGGTGGCAGGAGCGCCTGGAGGGCGAGCGCCCGGCGATCACCCCCGCCGAGCGCCGTCGGATCCTCACCAAGCTGGAGCAGGCCGAGGCCTTCGAGACCTTCCTGCAGACCAAGTACGTGGGTCAGAAGCGCTTCAGCCTGGAGGGCGGGAGTCCCTCATCGTGGCCCTGGACCGGCTGCTGGACGCCGCCGCCCACGACGGCCTGGACGAGGTCGTCATCGGCATGACCCACCGCGGCCGCCTCAACGTGCTGACCAATATCGCCGGCAAGTCCTACGGGCAGGTCTTCGACGAGTTCGACGGCGCCGGCGTCATCGAGGGCGCCGGCACCGGCGACGTCAAGTACCACCTGGGCACCGACGGCGTCTTCACCGGCACCGACGGCGTGTCCACCTGCAGTCCCTGGCCGCCAACCCTCCCACCTGGAGACGGTCGACGGCGTCGTCGAGGGGATCGTGCGCGCCAAGCAGGACCGCATCGGCCTGGGCGAGGGGCTACATCGGTCATGCCGGTGCTCAGCACGGCGACGCCGCCTCGCCGGGCAGGGCGTGGTCTACGAGACCCTCAATATGAGCCAGCTGCCCGCCTACCGCACCGGCGGCACCGTGCACATCATCGTCAACAACCAGATCGGCTTCACCACCGGGTCGGCCTCCGCCCGCTCGACCACCTACGCCACCGACCTGGGCCAAGGCTGCAGGTGCCCATCTTCCACGTCAACGCCGACGACCCCGAGACGGTGGCCCGCGCCGCCCGCCTCGCCTACGACTACCGGGCGGCCTTCCACAAGGACGTCATCATCGACCTCATCTGCTACCGGCGCCGCGGTCACAACGAGGGCGACGACCCGTCGATGACCCAGCCGGTCGTGTACCGCCTCATCGACTCCCTGCCCTCGACCCGCGCGGTCTACACCGCCGACCTGGTGGGGCGCGGGGACATCACCGCCGAGGACGCCCGGCGGATCGAGCGCGACTCCCGCGACGAGCTGGAGCGGATCTTCGCCGAGACCCGGGCCCACGCGCGGGCGGCCCGCGACCGCGCCGATCGCGCCGACCCGCCGCCCTCCAACGACACGATCGACGCCACCGACCCCACCAAGGTCGGCCTGCAGACCACCGGACTGGAGGTGCCCGCCTCCCAGCGCGCCGGCCAGGGCATGATGATCGGCTGGACCAGCGCGGTCTCGCGCCGCGTCGTCGAGCGCATCGGGGACGCGCAGGTCGCCCACCCGCGGGGCTTCACCGTCCACCCCAAGCTGGAGGCCATGCTCGCGGGCGCCGCGCGCCACCCGGGAGGGCGGCATCGACTGGGGGTCTGGGCGAGCTCATCGCCATCGGCTCCCTGCTCATGGAGGGTGTGCCGGTGCGCCTGGTCGGCGAGGACGCCCGCCGCGCCACCTTCGCCCAGCGCCACGCCGTCCTGCACGACCACGACTCGGGCGCCGAGTGGACGCCGCTGGACTTCCTCACCCCGGACCAGGCGCCGCTCGAGCGTCTACGACTCCCTGCTCAGCGAGTACGCGGCCCTGGCCTTTCGAGTACGGCTACGCCGTCGAGCGCCCCTGAGGACTGACCATGTGGGGAGGCCCAGTTCGGCGACTTCGCCAACGGCGCCCAGTGCGTCATCGACGAGTACGTCACCTCCGCCACCCAGAAGTGGGGGCAGCGCTCCGGGCTGGTCATGCTCCTGCCCCACGGCCAGGAGGGCCAGGGGCCCGACCACCCTCGGCGCGCATCGAGCGCCACCTGCCATGTGCGCGCAGGACACATGCGGGTGGCCCAGCCCTCCACGCCCGCCAACCACTTCACCTGCTGCGCGAGCAGGCCTACTCGCGTCCGCGCCGCCCGCTCGTCGTCTTCACGCCCAAGCAGCTGCTGCGCCTCAGGGCCGCCACGAGTGCGGTGGAGGACTTCACCTCGGGGTCTTCCGGCCGGTCATCGGCGAGACCGACCCGGCCGTCGCCTCCCGGCGCGGGCGTGAGCCGGGTGCTGGTGTGCTCCGGGCGCGTCTACTACGACCTGCTGGCCGAGCGGGACGGCGCGGAAGGACTTCGCGACGGCCATTGTGCGCCTGGAGCAGCTCTCACCCGCTGCCCCTCGACGAGCTGGCTGGGGCCCTGGCCCCTCTCGCCGGGGCCGAGGTGCGCTGGGTGCAGGACGAGGCGGCGAACCAGGGAGTGTGGCCCTCACCTCGGCCTGCACCTGCCGGAGTCGATGACGGCGTCGGGCCCGGTGCGCCTGGTCTCCCGGCCGGAGGCCGCGCCCCGCCGTCGGCAGCGTCGGAATGCACCGGGCCGACCAGGCCCGGCTCATCGCCCGGGCCTTCGCCCCGGAGTGAGTCGCGGCCCGGTCCTCGGGCACCGGACCGTGGGTCTTCTCCCGGGGGGCGAGGCGCGGCGGCTCAGCCTCGCGCCACCGCTCGATCGTGGCCAGGAACCCCGCTCCAGGGCCCGGGCGAGTCGGATGTCGAAGTATCCAGGGCGGCCGTCAACCGGAATATGGACCGCACGGCGTCGACGTCGACGCTGCGCGCCAGGTCCCTGAGGCGCTCGGGATCCAGCTGGGCCTCCAGGTTCCCGACCGTGGTCCGCGCGCGCCGCTCCACCTCCTCGTCAGACATCTGGCGGGATCCTGAGCGTAGAGGGCCAGCGACTCGGCGTCGAACCGCGGGTGGGGTCGCTGAAGAAGACCTCGGCCTCCGGCGGCATCTGGCCCCGATAGCAGGCCAGGTCAACCAGGTCGCGATCATTGCGCACGGCGGCCCGGGTGGCCCGTCGGGGCGGCCCTTTCCATGCGATCGAAGAATGCCGCCATGCGAGGGGTCATCGGCGATACCGTCGCCCCGCCGCGGGCCCGCTCCAGCAGGCCGGCGAGCATATCCCGCTGGCGGGTCACCTCGTCCAGGTGCTCCTCGACGGCCTCCAACGCGCCGGCCAGGTCCTCCACGACCGGATTCGCCCTCGTCGCGCCCTCCCCGGTCGCCGAGGCCTCCTCGGTCCGCGGCTGCGAGGCCTGCGGGGATTGCGCGGCGAGCGCGCCGCCTCCGCCCCGCCCGCCCTCCGGGTCGAGGGCTGGCGGCGCCGTCGGACTCGCCCAGAATGCGCCCGACCGCCCCAGGGAGAGGCCCCGCCCTGCACCAGCCAGCGGATCCGCGACAGCCTGGCCACGTGGGCGAGCTCGTAGTCGCGCCATCCCCCGCGTTCGGCCGGGCACGGGCAGCAGGCCCAGGGAGTGGTAGTAGCGCACGGTGCGAACCGTGGTCCCGGTCAGTTCGGCGATCTTCGCAACCCGCATGGGGACAGATGGACGCGCCCTGCGGAGCGGGACGCGGGCTGGCCGGCCACCATCCCCGTCGCCCCGGGCGGCGCACTGCCGCACCTCCCGCGGGCGGGGCGCGGTGGCTCAGATGGCCGCCCAGACGGCCTACTCGCACGCACCTCCCCGCGGGCGGGCGCGGGTCCGGGGCTTCGTCACTCCGCGGGGCGGCCGGACGCGGTAGCGTCGTGCCCGCACAGGTTCCGGGCGCAGGAGGGCGACGTGGAGGACACGCGGATCCACTTCATCGGTGACGAATTGATCGCCGGCTACGGCGATGGTCGCGCCCTGGGCTGGACGGGCCGGGTCATGGCCCGCACCCGGGGCGTGGACGCCATCACCTTCATGCTCACCGTCCCGCGGGAGACGACGGCGCAACCGGCCGAGCGCTGGCAGTCCGAGGTGGCGCGGCGCTCGCTGCCCGGCGGCATCAACCGCCTCGTCGTCGGGATCGGGACGGCCGACGTCGCCGCCAGGATCTCGCCGGCGCGCAGTCGCCTGTCGGTGGCGAACATCCTCGACAAGGCCGCCGACGAGCACCGCTCCTGCTTCGTGGTGGGCCCTCCCCGCTGCCGAGCGTGAACCCGGACGCGACGGCGGCGCTATCGCGCGCGGTGGGCGAGGTGTGCGCGCGGCGCGATATCCCCTTCGTGGACACCTTCGAGCCGCTGCGCAATCACGAGCAGTGGATGAACGACGTCACCGCCGCGGGGCGGGACCATCCGGGGCAGGCCGGCTACGGGCTGCTGGCCTGGCTGGTGCTGCACCGCGGCTGGTACGAGTGGTTGGGCGTCGAGCAGCCGGACTGACAGTGGCCGGGATTCGGGTGGTGCGGGCAGGCTGCTCCTCCGGTCGTCCCGGGCTCCCGGGCGGTGCGGCCGCTCCGCGGTCGCAGGCCGACTGTCGCTGGGACGGGTCCCCTGGTGGACCGTTCTCCGGTTGTGCGGGTCTCCTCGGGTCGTTCGGGTGAAGTTGCACATTGGGCGGGGGCGCCCTCGTGGAGCAATTCCGGGTTTTCCGCATGATTCCGGGGTTCTTGCGAATCGTCGGCTTCCTGATGGTGCTCTCCCATGTGCAAAGAGGGTCGCTCTGCACATGGGAGGATTTCACCGCGTTGAACGCCGGGGATGTTTCGCATGATTCCGCGGATCCTCCGATGACGGGTTCCCGGTCGAATGTGCAACTCCGCTTCAACCGGTCCCCGCTCCGCACACCCGGCCCCAGCCGCACTGGCCCGGCCCCGCCCGGACGCTCACCCGATCCCGCAGGCCCGCGCGTCCCGCGAGCCTCAGTAGACTCAATAAAACTCGGGTCCTCGTCCGTGGGACCCGTCCGGGGCGGGCAATGCCTGCACGGACCCACTACCGACCCGCCAGAGCTCTCCCGTGGGACCCGTCCGGGCTGACCCGCCCAGGCCTCTCCCGGGACAGGAACCCTCCCCGCGGAACTCGTCCGGGCGGGACATGGCGTTCTGGGAGGATCGTTCCGCCCCGCACCCCACCGCACCGCCGCCAGAACCGCGGGATACGCGGAAACTGCCGAGCACATCCGGGGTGCCGGCCCGAACGATCCTCCCAGAACGCCAAAACCGGCAGCAGTTGCTGTGCCCGGTCGGGCGGACCGCGCCGGTCGCGCCGATCAGGCGACGGTGTAGACGCGGATGTCCGGGTCGGCCTTGAACAGTGGGGTCAGGCCGGGGACGACCTTGGTGGTGAAGAGCTCGCTGCTCAGGTACGCGCTGGCCTGCTCAGCGGTCTCGAAGCCGTGGAGGACCTGGACGTCCTCGTCGCGGACGAGCAGCTCCTTGGTCTTCGCACCGGGAACCGTGTCGAGGAACTCCTGCAGGTAGTCGGAGTAGACCTTGGCATCGGCGGCGCGGTCGGCCGGGTCGATGGTCATGGTGACCTGAAGGTATGCGGTCATGATGGCTCCTTAGCTGTCGGGCGGCGCCCTGCGACGGTGCGCCACTGGTCACACCGTAGGGTCGACGGGACTGATTCGGTAGAGGATTTTCCCTAATGTCGACATCACTCAAAGTTATATGTTTGTCGGCGAGCCGCTCGAGTGATCATCAATATTCATAGGACGGTGATGCGGGTGCAGGTCGCAGGGTCGCCAGCGGGCTCATGGCGGCGCTCTTCTGCTTGGACCACTTATGTTCCGTTGGACCACCTGGTTCACGAAATACGGTGGTCCAACGGAACATAAGTGGTCCAACCGCATTTAAGTGATTCAAGCAGAGCAGCCGCGCCACGACATGCGAGATACCGTCCCACCATGCGGGACGATCGGCGAGCGGAATGAAGTGGAGCGCGGAACCGCCCCTCGTCGGGCGCGGCCAGCCCCATCCACCGCACCGATTCGGGCCCTGAACCCGTCACTCCCGGAAGGTTTAGTTCAGGGTGGTTTTGAAGACGTGGAGCGTGAAGGTCGTGGTGACGGTCCGGTCGTCGGGACGGTTCCCCGCCCATACCCCGCTCCGCCCCTGCTGAGTCGTCTTGCATGGTGGGACGGCGTCTCGCATGTCGTGACGCGGCCGCTCGCGAGCACGTCACTTAACCCGCGAGATCGTACCTTAACCCGCGAGCACGTCACATCAACCCGCGAGCACGTCTGCCAGAGTGACGTGCTCGCGGGTTAGCGGACGATGCTCGGCAGTACCGACGATCTCGCGGACCGCGGCGCCTGACGCCGCCGCGCTCCGGGCGTCGAGATGCGCGTTTCACCCTCGAGAACGACGGTTGGACCACCGTGGTCCAACCGCACATGAATGGTCCAGGAGAACGCCGCCATGAACCCGCTGAATAACCTTCCGGTAAGAAAGGCTCAACCGCTTCCGGCAAACACCGGCTCAGTCGGTTCCGGTGGTCATCGGGCCGGTTCCGGCGGTTATTCGAGCCGATCTCACTGACAGCCCGCTGATCCCAGTCGTCGTTGAAGTCAACCTCGCGGCGTGGCGACGTCTACTACGCCCCTTTCCTCTGCTACGCCCCTTCACCCTTCACTGTACGAGAAAAAAAGGGCGTAGCAAAGGTAGAAGGAGCGTAGTCGTGAAAAGGAGCGTAGCGGAGGCGGAGGGGCGCGGTGGTGGGTGGTGGAAAAATGGAATCGTGGCGACGAAGGACGAGGCGGAGCTCAGGAGGCGAGGAGTTCCGCCAGGGACTTCGAGTTCACCCGCGATCGGCGACGCGCCGTCCCAGGCCGCCTCGTAGGCGATCGTGATGGCCGCGCCGCGGGCGTCGACCACGGGCCGCACGCTCGAGTCGACGCGGGTCACCTTCGAGCGGGGCAGGAGCGCACTGCCCAGCCCCATCCCCGCCCAGTCCTCGAGCACCCGGTAGCTGGCGGCCTCCCCGAGTAGGCCCGAAGCGGCGGTCCGCGATCGGCGAGCAGGTCGCGGGTGAAGGTCGTCAGCCCGCAGGTATCGGGGACCAGGAGGAGGTGCGGCGCGACATCGTCAATGCGGGCGGCGGCCGCGCGAGCCTCGGCCGGGCTCGCCGGGGCTGCCGTGCGCATTGATCCGCCGAGCCCGCCGGGTCCGCAGGGCTCGCCGGGCCTGCCGGGTCCGCAGGGCTCGCTGGTTCGCCGTGCGCATCGAGGTTGCCGGGGCTGCCGTGCACATCGGGTCCGCCGAGTTCGCAGGGGTCCGCAGGGCTCGCCGGATCCGCCGGGTTCGTCGGGCTCGCAGAGTTCGCGGGCCCGCCATCGCCCGCCCCGGCTCGACGAGCACGACCGGCTCGCTGCCGATGACGCGATGACGATAACGGGTGAGCGGGAGAACCGCAGGGACGACGATGAGGTCGAGCTCGTCGTCGTCGAGGGCCGTGCGCAACTCGACAGATCGGCCTCGCGCAGGACGAGGGGCCCCGCCCGCGACCGGGAGAGCCCGCGACGGCGCTGTGGGCGCGGGCGACGACGTCGGCGCTGATGAGCGGGGAGACGCCGATGCGCACGGGCCGCGGTTCGCCCGCCCGCCAGTGCCGGGCCTCCGCGGTGATGGCGTCGAGCGCGGCCAGGGCGGCGTCGATCCGGGGCAGGATGGTCGCGCCGAAGACGGTAGGGGCGGGCGCCGCGCGTATTGCGCTCGAACAGCCGGGCTCCGAGGATCTTCTCCAGGCGGCGGATGGCGTTGGACAGCGCCGGCTGGGTGACGTCGTACTCCCGGGCGGCCGCGCTGAAGGAGCCGGTGCGGGCGACCGCCTGGGCGTAGCGCAGGCCCTCGGGGCTGAGTCGATCGTTCACACGCGCAGTCTACGAACCGATTCATCGAAGGCGTCGCCCCTGTTCGCCTCGCTCGGCCGGCCCCTGCCGGCCAGCGCCCCGGACTGCTCGTCGCGGTGCCGGGGCAGCACGGTGGCCGCCCCTGCCGGCCCGGCGTCCCCGTCGGCCCCACGGCTCAGGACCCGGGCGACGTCTGCTCCAGGCGCGCCAGCATGTCGATGACTCGCCGATGTCCGCGCGCAGGTCGCTCGCCCCGTCCTGCTCGTACCAGGTGCGCAGGGACCGCCACGATCCCCCACACGGTCGCCGAGGCCAGGATCCTGGCCCGCAGCAGCGGCATCCGTCGCGAGTCGCTCACGGCCCGGGCGATGACCTCCACCTGCTCGTTGACCAGGACCCACATGGCGCCCTGGATCGAGGGGTGCTCAAGCACCAGCGGGTGCGCACCCAGGAGGGTCCGGCGTCCTTGACGAAGTGGTCCGCCCACAGCTCGTCCAGCACCCGGGTCAGCACGTGCGCCAGGTCGCCGTCGCGCTGGAGGTAGTAGACGAGCAGCTCAAGGACGCGGTCGTCGTACTCGTCGTGGACGACCAGTCCCTCCTTGGTCCCGAAGTAGCGGTAGACCGTGGACGGTGAGACCTCGGCGGCGTCGGCGACCTGCTCGATGCTCACCGCGTCGAAGCCGTGCCGCTCGAACAGGTCGAGGGCGGCGGCCTGGATGCGGTGCATCGTCGCCGCCTTCTTGCGCTCGCGCAGGCCCGGCCGCGTGCGCGGGCGGCGTTCGCGGCGCTGTCGGCGGCGTCACGCTCCGGGGCGTCGGCACCGGAGCGCCTGGAGGGACGGACACGGGGCTCTCCTGGGGCGTCGTCGGCTCTTGACAGCCCCACCCTAACAAGTAGAGTCACCTCATGAGCAAGTCACTGTCAAATTGTGTCGTTGAGGCGCGGTCACTCGTCAAGCGCTTCGGCGCCGTCACCGCCCTGGACGGACTGGACCTGTCCGTCCGCACCGGTGAGATCCACGGCTTCCTGGGCCCCAACGGCGCCGGCAAGTCGACCACGATCCGCGCACTGCTCGGCCAGCTCCGGCTCAACTCGGGCACGGTCGCGGTCTTCGGCCAGGACGCCTGGCGCCACGCCATCGACATCCACGCCCGCCTGGCCTACGTGCCCGGAGACACCATGCTGTGGCCCAACTCACCGGCGGCCAGTGCATCGACCTGCTCGGCGGCTTCCACGGCACCATGAACCGGGCCCGCCGCGACGAGCTCGTCGAGCGCTTCGAGCTCGACCCCACCCGGCGCTTCCGCACCTACTCCAAGGGCAACCGCCAGAAGGTCGCACTCGTGGCGGCCCTGGCCTGCGACGTCGAGCTGCTCGTCCTGGACGAGCCCACCTCCGGGCTCGACCCCCTCATGGAGGCGGTCTTCCAGGCCGTCGTCACCGAGCGCGCAGCCGCCGGAACCTCCGTCCTGCTCTCCAGCCACATCCTGGCCGAGGTCGAAACCCTGTGCGACCGGCTCACGGTCGTGCGCGCCGGGCGGGCCGTCTTCACCGGGTCGTTGGCGCAGCTGCGCTCCAGCGCCGCCACCGCCGTCGACGTCGTCACCCCGCCGCCGTGCCCGGGCTGGAGCGCATGGACGGCGTCAGCCGCCTGCACTCCCGGGCCGAGCCGCGGGGCCGCCGCACCACGCTGCTGGCCGAGGCCGCCGCGCTGCCCGCGGTCCTCAGCGCGATCGCAGCGGCCCGGCCGCTGCAGGTCGCCGTGCGCCCCCGAGCCTCGGAGCAGCTCTTCCTGGACCAGTACACCGGGCAGGGAGGCCGACGACGGCGGTGAGCCGCGATGACGCGGTCCGCTCACCGTCGCAGCCGCCCGCTGGCGGGCCCTGGGAGGATGACGGTCCTGGGGCTGCGCACCTCGATGGCGCGGCCCGGCGCTGGTCGCGGTCATCTGCATCGCCCTGGTGACGGCCATCGCCGTGGGCGTCGAGGGGCTCTACCCCACCCGGGCCCAGCGCGTCGAGTACGCCGCCACCGCGGGCGCCTCGGGCATCTCCACCGCCTTCAACGGCCGCGGCTACGCGCTGGACACCCTCGGGGGGATCACCGGCGTCGAGGTCGGATTCATGGGGCAGATCCTCTTCCCGATCCTGGGCGTGGTGACGGCCATCGGACTGACCCGACGCCAGGAGGAGGCCGGACGCACCGAGCTGCTCACCGCATCGCGCGTGGGACGGCTGGCCCCGCTGGCCGCCGCCGCCCTGCTGCTGGTCCTGACCTGCGCCGTCACGGCGGTGGGGCTGACGGTCTCCATGGCGGCGACCGGCCTGCCCGTGGTCGGCTCGGCCTGGTACGCGGCCGGCGTGGGCGCGTGCGTCCTGTTCTTCGCCGCCGTCGGCCTGCTCCTGGGCGAGCTGTGCCAGCAGGCGCGCACCGCCCAGCAGCTCGGCCTGGGCGCGGTCAGCGTGGTCTACCTCACCCGCTTCGTCATCGACGCCATGGGGTGGGACGCCGCGTGGGCGAGCCCGCTGGGGTGGCTGCCGGAGGTGCGCGCCTTCGACTCGCCGCGGGCGTGGCCCCTGGCGGCCTACTGCCTCGCCTCCGCGGCGCTGCTGGCCGTGGCCGCGGTGGTGGCCGTGCGCCGCGACGCCGGCGCGGGCGTCATCGCCCCGCGGCCCGGACCGGCGCGCGGCTCGGCGCGCGCCGCCGCCCCCTGGGTGCTGGCGCTGCGACTGGAGCGCGCGGTCACGGGAACCTGGCTCACGCTCGTGTGCCTGTGGGCGCTGCTCATCGGACTGTTCAGTCAGGAGATGACCGAGGTCATCGCCGCCAACCCCTCAATGCTGGCCAGCATGGGACTCGAGCACGCGTCGGACCTGGTGGTGCAGCTGGCCGCCATCATCATGGTCGTCGGCAGTACCAGTGCGGCGGTGCAGGGCGCCGCGCACCTGGCCGCCGAGGAGTCCTCGGGCCGCCTGGGGCTGGCGCTGTCCACCCGGCTCGGGCGGTCCCGGTTCTGGCTGGGCTGGTGGGCCGCGACGCTGCTGTCCGCGGCCTGCGTCCTCGGCCTGTCCGCATCGGTGCTGGGGGTGAGCATCTGGGGCGTGGCCGACCGGTCCGTGCCGGTCGCATCGGTCCTGGAGGTCGGCTGGGCCTATCTGCCACCCGTGGTGCTCATTGGCGCCCTGCAGGCGCTGCTGGCGTCCCTCGGTCCCCGCTGGTGCGCGCTCGGATGGGTGCCGGTGGCGTGGACGGCGGTCGTCGGCTTCCTGGCGGAGGCCCTGCGCCTGCCCGAGTGGGCCCGTGACCTCTCGCCTGCGCACATGGTGGGCAGCCTGCCCGTGGACGACCCGGACCCGCAGGTGATCGCCGGGCAGTGCGCGGCGGCCGCGGCGCTGCTGGCGCTGTCCCTCCTGGTGTTCTCGCGGCGCAGTCTGCGGGCCGGGTGAGCGATCCGCTCATCGTGACACGACGCCGATCCCGCACGCCGGACGCGCCGACCCGTCGGCATGCCGCACACGCGGGCGGCCGCCGCGTGCGCTCTCGAGGCGCATTCAGGCGCGGCGCGCTTGCCGTGGTTGCGTTGCCTTTGGCCTGCGTCGCGCGCACGACGCCCTACGACCGCGCTTGCTCATACTGCCTCCTCGTGTCCGGACCGCCCCACGAGGGGGCATGCAGCGTGGGTCATCCGCACACGGGCGAAGGCCGCCCAGCCGACCGCCCGTTGCGCGGGTCACGCCCCGCGCGGGCGAGCGGGCGACCCGGGACCACTGGCACGGCCGACGCCGACGGCGCCGCATCGCCGCGGCCCTCAGCCCGAGTGTAGCGGATCACGCCGCTGCGCACCGTCATCGTGCCCCGGCCGTGGTCACCGAGGCCGTGGACCGCATGACCGACAGCCGCCCCAGCACCCGGGCGCGCAACTCGGGCGGCGCCTGCTCGGCGCAGCGCGAGCGCAGGATCTCGCGCAGGTGGGTCTCGGCGTCGGCGATGCGCGAGCAGTGCTCGCAGGAGGCGACGTGGGCCTCCAGGCGCGAGCGCAGGTCGCCCGTCGCACTCGTGATCGAGGAAGGCTCTCCAGGTGGGCGCGGGCCTCGAGCAGGAGCAGCCCTCATCCATCGGCGCACCCATCACTTCTTCTCCCGTCCGTGGCGTAGCCCAGCTGGCGGGCGTGGTCGGCCAGCAGCTCGCGCAGCTGGCGGCGCCCCCGGTGCAGCCGCGACATGACCGTGCCGATGGGGTGTCCATGATCTCGGCGATCTCCTTGTAGGAGAGCCCTCGACGTCGGCCAGGTAGACGGCCAGGCGCCGGTCCTCGCTCAGCTCTCCGAGGGCCGCCTTGATCTCCTCGTCCGGGAGCAGGTCCAGGGCGAGGTGCTCCGCGCTGGGCAGGCCCACCGAGTCGTGGGAGGCGGCGCGGTGCAGCTGCCAGTCCTCGACGGCGTCGGCGTCGGACTGGAGCGGCTCGCGCTGCTTCTGCGGTAGGAGTTGATGAACGTGTTCGTCAGGATCCGGTACAGCCAGGCCTTGAGGTTCGTGCCCGGGCGGTACTGGTGGAAGGACGCGTAGGCCTGGCGTAGGCGTCCTGGACGAGGTCCTCGGCGTCCGCCGGGTTGCGGGTCATGCGCAGGGGCGGCGCCGTAGAGCTGATCGAGGTGGGGCAGGGCGTCCGCCTCGAAACAGGGCCGAGCGCTCCCCCTCCGTCTCCCCGGCGGGGCTGCGGTCGATCTCCGCGCCGGCCTCGTCGGCCTCGCCGTCGGGGTCGATGATCTCGGCGAGATCGCTCTCGCCGCGGGCGTCGCGGGGCTGATCGGTCCTGTGGGGGTGTCGGGGCACGTCATCGGCCATGAGCCTAGCCGGTGCCTCGGCCCGCCGCCCCGACTCTCCGGGGCCCGGCCGAGGGAACGGAAGGGCCCGGCCGAGGACAGGCCGGAGCTCATGGGGGTCAGTAACCGCACGGGCCGACGTCGGAGACTGCATGCACGTCATCATCAGGCCCTGTAACCGCGGCGGGCGGCGTCTTGTTCCCCGCTGGCCGGGCGCGCCGCCCGCCCGATTCCCCGCCGCCCTCGCGCCTGCCGCCCGGCCGGGGCCCGTCCGCCAGGGCGCCGCCCCGACCGCCCGCTGGCGCTCTCTGGTGAGGCTGCCAGCGGGTTTCGCCGTCGTCCTCCCATCCCCCGTCTCCCGAGTCCCAGGGAGCTCACATGCCCGCCTCCCGAACCCCAGCGACGTCTCGGGCGCCTACATCCTCGACGAGGTGATCGGCTCCGGCGTCCAGGGCACGGTGTGGAAGGGGCGCAAGGAGGACTCGACCAGCCCCTGGCCTTCAAGATCCTGCGCCGCGACCTCACCTCCGAGCCCGGCGTGGTGGACGCCTTCCTCAGGGAGCGCGAGACCCTGAGGAGGATCACGAGCCCGAACGTCATCGAGGTGCACGACATCGTCGCCGAGAACGGCACGCTCGACTCGTCATGGACTACGTCGACGGCGGGGACCTCGACGATCTCATCCGGTCCCGCGGCGCCCTCGAACCGGCGATGATCGCCTACCTGGGCGCCAATATAGCGGCGGGCGTCGGGGCGGTGCACGCCGCGGGCGTGGTGCACGGGACATCAAGCCCGCCAACATCCTCATCGACTCGTCCACACCCGGGGACGCCGAAGATAGCGGACTTCGGCATCGCGAGAATCTGCGACTCGACGGCGGCGACCCGCACGGCGGTGGGAATGGGGACGCTCGTGTACATGGCCCCGGAGGCCAGCGCCGGAGTCCCCCCGTCCCCGGCCAAGGACGTCTACGCCCTGGGGATCGTCCTGTATCAGCTCGCCTGCGGGGTGCCGCCCTTCGTCCGGCAGCCCGCCTACCTCGTCAAGATGCACTCCCAGATGGCCCCGGGCGCCCGCGATCCCGGATCCGCTGTGGGACCTCATCAGCAGAATGCTGGACAAGGATCCCGCCAGCGCCCTCGGTCCTCGAGGTCTACCAGACACTGGCCCCCTGACGACGGCGCTGGCGGGGCGGCCCGCGGCCCCGACGCTCACCGAGCCGCCCGCGGCCTCTCCCCTGCCCGACCGGGAGGGCGCCCAGACCGTGATCGCCCCGCTGAACGCGCCGGGCGCCTGCACCGGCGGGCGGCGGGCCGAGCATCCGCTGAGCGTCCAGCCGCACGCGCAGTCGGACACGACCGCCACGGGCCCGTGCCGCCACCGGCGGACCCCGCCCCGCCGCGGCAGGGAGCGAGGGCGGGGACGACGGCCCGCGCTCGCGCGCTGCTGCTGGTCCTGGCGCTGGTGATCGGCGTGGTCGGCGGGGCGCGGGCGTCTACCACCTGCTGGGGACCCGGGACGGCGCGACCTCGACGACGTCGAAGACGCCCCGGAGACACGCGGATCCGTCCGCCGAGGAGGGCGCGCAGGCCGGTCGGGACGAGACCTCCCGGAGGAGGCCGCCGGGGACAGGGCCTCCCGGGGCGCAGTCGACTCGGCGGCGGGGGAGCAGGGCGGCGCAGACGGCGGCCGGCGGCCTCATCCAGTCGCTCGTCATGGCCGACGGGTGGACGTCTGGGATCGGACGAGCCTGCAGGCGCGCCAGCAGCTGGAGGGCGTCGCCCCGGTCACCGGGTACCAGAGCGCGCGCGAGTACATCGTCCGCAGCGCCTCGGCCTCCTACTCCGTCGACACTGCGCCCCCGACGCCGCGGCCGCCGGCTCGGGGGACGAGAAGGGCCGATTCTCCTGCCAGGTGAGGTTCTCCTGCCAGAGCGGCTCCTGTCCGACGGCGGTGCTCGTGTTCGAGCCCGGGCGGAACCGGCCCGGATCGATTCGATCAGTTTCCAGTAGCCCGCGAGCGCAGGCCCGGGAACAACCTCCGCTCCCCGGCCGTCGCTCCCCGACTCCCCAGGAATGAGCCAGTCATGCCTCGACACCTCACCCGGTCACGACGATCATGAGCGTCATCGCGGTGCTCGCCCTGGCGATGGCGAGCTCCTGCTCCACAACCGGGGGCTCGAGAACGACGACGCGGCCCGGCGGCGGCCTCCTCCGCGGCCCCGCGGACGGAGACCCGGTCCGCGCACGCCTCCGATTCCGACGCGGAGCCCCGGCGCCGCCACCGCGCAGGCCCCGTCCCCGCCGGCCTGCGCCCGGCGGGCCCAGCCCTCGGCCTCGGCCGACGCCCCAGCGCCCTCCCGACTTGACGAACGCGACCCTCCCCCGTCCCCAAGGGCTGCATCGCCGGCGACGGCTCCGCCACCTTCTCGCAGGGCCGGGCCGCGGTCCCTGGGCTCCTCGGGGAGAACACGTTCGTCTACATCCGCCACCCGGTATCCGTCATGGACACGGCGTCGGGCCCCTCACCCTGGTGCCCTGGAGTGCCACGCCGAGAACAAGGACCTCTTCCACACGGTGATCGCGGCCTACACGAGCGGCCTGACCCTGGCGGGCGCGCAGGAGATGCGCGAGGTCAGCTCGGGGCGGAGGCCGCCATCATCACCGCGCTGAGCGTGTCGGGCCAGAGCGTCCACCTCGACTGGGTCAACCAGGAGGCCCCGGGACCAGAACTGCCACCTGTGCTCGACGGGCATCGGCCACCTGGACCCTGACGTGGACGGGCAGCGGGTTCAGCACGAGCAATTTCGTCATCGACCACTGAGGGGGAGCCGTCCCGGGCCGGGAGCCGGGGGCGCCGGGGCCGGGACCCGTTCCGGCAAGACTCGCGGGGACTCGGGGAACGCCGCCGGGAAATTGAAACCGGGGCGGCCCTGACCCGCCGCGCCGATGGTGCTGGCCGCGAGCGCCGCGGTGGGCGAAGATGGGCCCATGAGTCTTCTGCGCCGCGTCGTCCGCCCCATGCTCGCCGCCCCCTTCATCATCGACGGCCTCGACGCCGTCCTGCACCCCTCGCGCCACGTGGAGAAGCTGGAGAGGGTCCTGCCAACGCTGGAGAAGGCGGGCGCGCCCCGGTCCTGACCTCCGACGCCGTCATGCTCACCCGCGCCACGGGGGCCGTGAGCGTCGCGGCCGGGATCGGCCTGGCCACCGGCGCCGCCCCGCGCTCGAGCGCCGTCGTGCTCGCCGCCCTCAACCTGCCCCTGACCCTGGTCAACAACCCCGTGTGGGCGATCGAGGACGCCGCCGCCCGCGCGGAGGCCGTCTCGAGCTCGTCCGGGGCGGGGCCGTGGGCGCCGGCCTCCTCCTGGCCGCCGTCGACCGCGGGGGCCGCCCCTCCCTGGGCTGGCGGATCAGGAACAGCCGCCGTCAGCGCGAGGCGATGGCGGCCGCCTACAGCAGCGCCGCGGCGAGGGGCTGAGGCCCCGGCGCGGCTCGGTACGCCGTCGCGCCGAGATTCAGGTCGGCGCGCGGACGCCCACGGTCGGTAGGGTGGCGGCATCAGGTCACCGAGTCACCCGAGGAGACGCCCGTGCGCGGTCAAAGCGATGTCATCTACACCTGGACGGACGAGGCGCCCATGCTGGCGACCCATTCCCTGCTGCCCATCATCGAGGGGCTTCACCCGCGCCGCGGACGTGAGCCTGTCCACCGCGGACATCTCCCTGGCCGGTCGCATACTGGCCGCCTTCGGCCTGGCGGAGGGACGACCTGGCGGCCCTGGGGGGCGCTGACGTCCTCCCGCGCGCCACCATTATCAAACTGCCCAATATCTCCGCCTCCCTGCCCCAGCTCAAGGCCGCCATCGCCGAGCTGCGGGCCCGCGGGCACGAGCTGCCCGACTACCCTGACTCCCGTCCTCCGACGCCGAGCGCGAGGTCCGCGCCCGCTACGACGCCGTCAAGGGCAGCGCCGTCAACCCGGTCCTGCGCGAGGGCAATTCGGACCGTCGGGCCCCGCGGGCCGTCAAGGCCTACGCCCGCTCCCACCCGCACTCGATGGGGGCGTGGAGTCCCTGACTCGCGCACCCGCGTAGCCACCATGGACGAGGGGCGACTTCCGGCACAACGAGCGCAGCGTCGTCGTCCCCCGCGGCCGGGACCGTGCAGATCCGCCTCGTTCCGGCCGACGGCGGGGAGCCCGTCGTCCTGCGCGAGTCGCTGCCGGTGACGGCCGGGGAGGTCGTCGACGCCACCTACATGTCCGCCGCCGCCCTCGACGCCTTTCCTGGCCGCCCAGGTCGCCGCCGCCAAGGAGGAGGACATCCTCTTCTCCATCCACCTCAAGGCCACCATGATGAAGGTCTCCGACCCCCTCATCTTCGGCCACGCGGTGCGCGCCGCCCTGCCGAGGACCTTCGCCGCCCACGGCGCCGCCCTGGCCGCGGCGGGCCTGCGCCCCGAGGACGGCCTGGCCTCCATCCTGGCCGGTCTGGACCGCCCTGCCCGAGGGCGGGGCGATCCGCGCCTCCATCGAGGCCGAGCTGGCGACCGGGCCGCGCCTGAGCATGGTCGACTCGACCACGGCATCACGAACCTGCACGTGCCCAGCGACGTCATCATCGACGCCTCCATGCCCGCCATGATCAGGAACGGCGGCAAGCTGTGGGACGCGGCGGGAACAAGGCCGACACCCGCCGTCATCCCCGACCTCCTACGCGGGCGTCTACGAGGCCGTCATCGAGGACTGCCGCGCCCACGGCGCCCTGGACCCCGCCACCATGGGCTCGGTGCCCAACGTCGGGCTCATGGCGCGCCGGGCGGAGGAGTACGGCAGCCACGACAAGACCTTCCTCATTCCGGCGCCCGGAACCGTCGAGGTCGTCGTGACCGACGGCGCCGGGGCGTCGCCGGGCACGGTCCTGCTGTCCCACGACGTGCGGGCCGGCGACATCTGGCGCGCCTGCACCACCCAGGACGAGCCCGTGCGCGACTGGGTGCGCCTGGCCGTGGCCCGCGCCCGGGCCACCGGGCGCCCGCGGTCTTCTGGCTGGATCCCGCCCGCAGCCACGACCGCATCATCTCCGAGCTGGTCCGCCGCTACCTCGCCGAGGAGGACACCGAGGGCCTGGACATCCGCATCCTGGACCCGGTGGCGGCCACGCGCCTGTCCCTGGAGCGGGCGCGCCGCGGCCAGGACACGATCTCGGTGACCGGCAACGTGCTGCGCGACTACAACACGGACCTGTTCCCCATCCTGGAGGTGGGCACGAGCGCCAAGATGCTCTCGGTGGTGCCGCTGATGAACGGCGGCGGCCTGTACGAGACGGGCGCGGGCGGCTCGGCCCCGCACACGTGCGCCAGCTGCTGGAGGAGAACTACCTGCGCTGGGACTCCCTGGGCGAGTTCCTGGCCCTGGCGGAGGCGCTGCGGCACGTGGCCGCGGTCAGCGGCAATGCGCGCGCCGCGGTGCTGGCCGACGCCCCTGGACGCGGCCACGACGAGCCTGCTGGAGAACAACCGCTCCCCGAGCGGCGCCTGGGCGGGATCGACAACCGCGGCTCGCACGCCTGGCTGGCCCTGTACTGGGCCCGCGAGCTGGCGGGCCAGAGCGCCGACGCCGGGCCTGGCCGGGCGCTTCGCCCCGGTGGCCCGAGGCCCTGGGGGGCCGCGAACGAGGCGATCCAGGCCGAGCTGGTGGCCGTGCAGGGGCACCCTGGTGGACATCGGCGGCTACTACGTCCCCGACGCCGAGCGCACCGACGCCGTCATGCGCCCGTGCGCGCGGCTGAACGAGATCATCGACGCCCTGCGCGCCTGAGGCGGCGGCCGTGAGCGAGTGCTCCGCGCCCGGGCGCCGTGCGCACGCGGGCCCGGCCGACCCGCCCCGGCCCCTGGTCCGCGCCGGTGCCGGACGGGCCCCTCGACGCCGTCGTGGACCTGCCCGGATCGAAGTCCCTGACCGCCCGGGCCCTGCTCCTGGCCGCCGTCGCCGAGGGCCCGACGACGCTGACCGGCGTCCTGCGCGCCCGCGACACCGAGCTCATGCTGGCGGCCCTGGCCGCGCTGGGCGCCCGCTTCGAGGAGCTCGGCGCCGATCCCGCCCTGCCTGCGCGTGCGCCCCGCCCCCACTGCCCCTGCACGTGGAGGCGGGCGCGGGCGGCGCCGGGCGCGTGGACGTCGGCCTGGCCGGGCACCGTCATGCGCTTCGTCCCGCCGCTGGCCGCGCTCGCCGACGCCCCCGTCCTGTTCGACGGCGACGCGCCGCCCGCGCCCGCCCGCTCGGCCCGCTCCTCGACGCCCTGGCGTCGCTGGGCGCGGAGGTCGTCCACCTGGGCGAGCCCGGGCGCCTGCCGGTGCGGGTCGGGCCGGGCGACGGCGCCCTGCGCCGGCCGGCAGGGACCTGCCCGGCTCGGCCCCGCCCGCTCGGACGGCCCGCCCGAGGGCCTCCCGCACCGGGTGTCCGTCGACGCCTCCGGCTCCTCCCAGTTCCTGTCCGCCCTGCTGCTGCTGGGCCCCTGCTGCCCGGCGGCCTGGCCGTCACCCCCACCGGGCGCGTCCCCTCCCTGCCGCACGTGGCCATGACGGTGGCCGCCCTGCGCGAGCGCGGCGTCGACGTCGTCGAGCCGGATCCGGGCGCCCCCGAGGGCCGGCGCACCTGGACGGTCCAGCCCGGCCGCCCGGCCGGCGGCGAGGCGGCGATCGAGCCGGACCTGTCCAATGCCGGGCCCTTCCTCGCCGCCGCCCTCGTCGCGGGCGGCCGGGTGCGCGTGCCCCGCTGGCCCTCGCCACCACGCAGGGCGGGGACGCCTGGCGCGGGCTGCTGGCGCGCCTGGGCGCCGACGTCGAACTGCGCGCCGGGAGCCGACGGCGCCGGGCGCGCTCGTGGTGCGCGCCGCCGGGGCGGGGGCTCTGCGCGGGATCGACGCGGACCTGTCCGCCGTCGGGGAGCTCGTCCCCGTCCTGGCGGCCCTGGCCGTCGTCGCCTCGGCGCACGGCCGCTCCAGCCGGCTGACCGGCATCGCCCACCTGCGCGGGCACGAGACCGACCGCCTGGCGGCCCTGGTCGCCGAGATCACCCGGATCGGCGGTCTTGCGCGCCAGACGCGGGACGGGATCGAGATCGGCGCCCCTGCCCGCGGGCGGGCGGCTGCGCCCGGCGCTGCTGCGCCCTACGCCGACCACCGCATGGCGACCTTCGCCGCCGTCGTCGGGCTCGCCGTGCCCGGAATCCGCCTCGACGACGTGGGAGTGCACCTCCAAGACCCTCCCCGGCTTCCCGGATCTGTGGGCCGACCTTCTGAGGCGCCCTGGCGACCGGGCGGGACGGGAGAGCCCCGTCTTGCGAATGGCGGGCCGGCGGGGACGGCCGGAGCCGATCCCTGCCGGCGCCGTCGGCCCCGGTCCCGCCACCGGCGCGGAGGGCCGTTCATGACCCGGCGCGACACCGGCACCGACGACCCCGCGTGCGCATCCGCCCCGGCCGCGGGTCGCGCCCGCGCACCAGCAGCGCCCCGCCCACGCCGACGCCGCCATCGGCACGGTCACCCGCATCGACCGCGGCCACTACCGCATCCGCCTGGCCGACCCCGCCCCCACCCGCGACGGGACCGGCGACATCACCGCCATGAAGGCCCGCGAGCTGGGGCGCGGCAAGGTCGTCGTCGGGGACCGGGTCGCCGTCGTCGGGGACGTCTCCGGGCGCAGCGGCACGCTGGCCCGCATGGTGCGCATCGAGCCCCGCCGCACGCTGCTGCGCCGCAGCGCCGAGGACGGCGAGGCCGCCGGCGCCGAGAGGCCCGTGGTCGCCAACGCCGACCTGCTCGTCATCGTCACCGCGGTGGCCGACCCGACGCCGCGCCCGCGCATGATCGACCGCTACCTCGTGGCCGCCTACGACGCCGGGCATGGAGCCGCTGCTGATCCCTGACCAGTCGGACCTGGCCGACGCCGCCCCGCTCCTGGCCCCTCTACGAGCCGCTCGGGGTGCCCTCACTGGCCACGCGCCCTGAACGCCGCGCGGGAGGACGGCGCCATGCCGCGGCACGGACGACGCAGCGCCCGCGGCGGGCGGGCAGGATGACGGCGTCGAGGCCGTGCGCGAGGGCCATTGCGGGGCGCACGAGCGTGTTCGTGGGGGCACTCGGGGGTCGGCAAGTCGACGCTCATCAACGCCCTCGTGCCCGGGGCGGGCCGGGCGACCGGGCGGGTCAACGAGGTCACCGGGCGCGGCCGCCACACTCCACCAGCCTCCAGGCCCTGGAGCTGCCGGGCGGCGGGTGGGTCATCGACACCTGGGGGTGCGCCTTCGGGGTCGCGCACGTGAGCCCGGCCGACGTCCTGCGCGGATTCGCGGACCTGGCCGAGGTGGCGCGGGACTGCCCGCGCGGCTGCACCCACGAGGCCGGGGCCCTCGACTGCGCCCTGACGAGTGGGCCGCCGCACCGGGCGGCGGGCCGCCGGGCGGCGGGTCGGATGTCGGCGGCGGAGCCGGGAAGCCGCACCCGCCGCGGACGGGGCCCGATACCGTCGCAGGGCCCGATGCCGCCGAGGTCGCCCGGCGCCGCGCGCGGGTGGACTCCTTCCGCCGGCCTGCTGAGCGAGACCCGCCGCTGGGCCCGCCGCCGGGACCAGCGCCGGTAGCGGGCGGCCCCTCCTGGCCGGCCCCGGCCGTTCCGGGCCCTCCGCTATTCCTGCGCGCCCCGCCTCGGGAGGCGAGGACGCGGCCGGGACCCGGCGCGCCGTCCGCCGGCGTACCCCGCCCGGGGAGTCGGCTTTCCCTGTTCCCGTCGTCGTCCTGGCCGCCCTGCGCGTCTTCGCCCCCGGGGAGTCGAATGGCGATGTCACCTCAGCTCGCATCGTGCCAGGCGGGCTCGCGAGAATCGAGCGCAGATGGATTCCGTCGCGCTGAGCTCGCACGGCGCGAGGCGGGGTGGATTGTGTTGCGCCGGGCTCGCATTACGCAAGCCGGGCCCGGCTGGCGCATGTCCGGGAGGGCCCTCGGCAACGGGCCAGCCGCCGCCCGGCACGAACGCTCGGCCCGCGCCCGTCCGGGGAGTCGGCTCGGGGTCGTCGCGGTCCCGGTCCTCGTCCCGTCCCTCCCCGACCGCACCGGGCGCACCGGCCGACCCGTGAGCACGTCTATCAGGGCGTGTTGCGCAAGTCGGTGGGGGCGGCGTGCTGGCCGGGGTGAGGCCCTCGGGGCATCACGGGTGGTGCGAAATCGAATCGCGATACCGGCGAAGGCCTCGGATGACGGGTGCGGACGCATCCGCCCGCCGTGACCCGGCCGATGCCCGGTGGGCGCTGCACACGCCCCTAGGATCCCCTCATGAGCGATGTCTCCGCCCCGCCCTCCCTGGAGCAGATGCGCGAGCGCCTGACCGGGCCTCGCTCCTGCCATCGCGGCCAGGTTCCCGAGTGCAGAGCGATCCTGCTCGATCTGCGCTCCGACATCGACACCGCCCTGGCCGACGGCTCCGCCGACCCGGCGCTGCTGCGCCTGACCGTGGACACCCTCAGGCTCATGGCCGACACCTTCAAACTCACCACCCACCCGGCCGACCGCCCCGTCCACGAGCACGACGTCGTCGACGAGCTCTACCAGATCGTCGAGATCCTCCCGCTCCTGCCCGACACCGAGGTGGAGCGGGCGACGACCCTTCAGGAGATCTACCGGCTGCGGTCCTCCGCCTGGCCCCTACGTCTCACATCGGCGCGCCCGACTGCGCGCGTCCGGGAGGCTTCTCCGCCGAGCCCTCCGCCGGGCCATCGGGCTGCTCGACGGCGTCGGGGAGAGGGGCGAGGAGCTGCTCGCCGACTGCCTGTGCGACCTGGCCGAACGCGGCGGCATCGGCGTGAGCCTCCATGAGCGACTGGCGGCCGCCCGCCGCGCCGAGGCGCTATGGACGGGGCCGCGACGAACCGGATCGGGAACGCCGACAACGCCGGGGCCGAGCGCCGAACCCGGCGCGACGGGCTGGTCGGACGGGCGCGTCAGGTCCAGGGGCGCCTTTTCGAGGCCCTCGGGGATCGCGACGGCGCGATCGAGATCCTGCCCGCGAACACGCCCGCTCGCCCTGAGCCGGGCGGATCCGCCCTGCCTGAGCCGCCTGCTGCGCGAGGCGGGCCCGCCCGGCCGAGGCCCCTCGAGGTTCTGGGCCCCATCAATATGGAGGCCCTGCGGAGAGCGCCTCAAGACCTTCGACGAGGTCGACGAGTATCTCAGGGCGTGGAGCCAGGCGCCGCCACCGATGACGATCACCCTTGTTCCAGCCTTACGCCCGATCTGTCCGCGCTCGAACGCCCGGCCTGCCTCATCGAGCTCGGACGCGCCCGGGAGGCCCTCGACGCCCTCGTCCTCGTGGTGGCCGACGCGGATATGCACTTCCTGTCCAGTTCCTCCCTGGCCGTGCGCGTCTGGGGGCCTCATCGCCCGGGCCTGCGCCGCCCTCGGCGACGAGCGCAGCGCCGCCGTCGCCGAAGACGCCGTTCGCCCTCATGAAGAAGGGGTGGCCGCTCGACGACGAAGACTCCGCCCGCTTCAACGACGCCGTCAACGCCCTGGAGCGCAGCGGGTGGAGCGCCTCGTAATGTCCCTCGACCGCCGCCCCTCCCACCGACAACTAGAGTGTGTTACGCAAGTCGTTTTTGAGTCAGTGGTCGATGGCGGTGATGCGGGTGGTGGTCCGGTATCGGACGGCGAGCCTGTCGTACCCGGTGGCTCGGGCCGCGGTCGTGCTGAGACGGCCCAGGCCGCGCTCGACGCCGTCCCCGCGGGTCCCCGCTCGCGCGGGGCGCGGGCGCGCACGGCGGCGCGTGTCCACCGACACCCGCCAGTCGATCCTCCCGGCGGCGTCGGCCCGGGCGACCGGGGCCGCCTCGATGCGCTCCCGCACCCCGTTCAGCCGCCGGGCGCGGTACAGGGCGCGCGCCTCCACCAGGACCCGTAGCGGGCCGGGCGCGCCCCGCCGGGGCGCCCCGACCTGGGTGCGTCGCCGCACGGCGTCGATCATCGGCGCGCAGCGGGCAGCAGGGGCTCGAGCAGCGCCCACCGGGCATCGGCCGGGTCACGGCGGGCGGATGCGTCCGCACCCGTCATCCGGAGGCCTTCGCCGGTATCGCGATTCGATTTCGCACCACCGTGATGCCCCGAGGGCTCACCCGGCCGGGTCCGCGAGCACGTCACTTAACCCGCGAGCACGTACTTCAGCAGACGTTCGCGGGTTACCCGACGATCTCGCGGGTTAAGTGACGTGTCTCGCGGCCTGGGCAGCGCCCCGGTGTGGCCCCGCGGGCTCCTCCCGGCGTCCCCGGTGCGGCGGCGCAGACGAGGTGCGCGACGGGACCCGGCGGGCATCCGCCATATCGCCCGCAGGAGGGGTCGGGTCGGGCGCCCACCGGAGCCCCTCACTGGCGGGCCCCGGGCGGGCAGGTCAGCAGTGAGGACGGCGACGAACCCGCGATCCGGAGCACTCGCACCGACTTTCAGACCGGGCCGGGGTCGAGTGACGGGGCTGGGGCGGTGCAGGGCCGGGCTGGGACGGACCCGGACCCGGCTTGCGTAATGCGAGCTCAGCGCAACACAATCCGCCCGCCTCGCGCCGTGCGAGCCCAGCGCGACGGAATCCACCTGCGCTCGATTCTCGCTAGCCCACCTGGCACGATGCGAGCTGAGGTGACATCAGCAATTCGACTCCCCAGGGCGAAGACGCGCAGGCAGTCCGGCCAAGCGAGTCCGCGCCAGCGATTCCCTCGCGGAAGACGCGCAGGCGGGTGCCCTCCTCGCGCGTGGGGCGCAGCACGACTCCCAGGGACGATTCGCTCCTGCACCGCCATCCGATGGAACAGTGTCCCACCAGCGGTCGAGGGCAGGAAGTCGAGCCCGGACCGCGACCGCGAAGGAGACACCACCATGGGACGCACCGTGCCGGACACCGCGACGGACGCCTCGCGCCGGAACTCCGCGCCGCCGGCCCCGGCGACCTGGACGCCGTCGTCGACCTGCTCACCGGAGTCTTCCTGGACGACCCGCTCGCATGAGCGCCATCGCCGCGGCGGCGCCCGAGCCCCGCGCCGCCCTCGGCCACCTCCACCGGGTCGAGCTGGCCGCCCACTACCCGGCCGCGGACCCGGCTGCCCGCGCCGACTCGCGGGTCGACCTCGCCGTCGACGCGGCGGGCGGCGACCCGCTCGGCGTGGCCCTGTGGGACGCGCCGTCGTCGGCGGACGTGGTGGGGCCGCTCGGCCCCGGGCAACGAGCCGCCGCCCGGGACTGGACCTGGACCCGCTCGGCGGGGCCTGGGAGCTGTGCCTGGCCGACGCCGCCCAGTGCGAGGCGCACCGGCCCGCCGAACCGCACTGGTACCTGTACATGGTCGCCGTCGCCCCGGCGGCGCGCGGGCGCGGCATCGGCGGCCGGCTCCCGGGCCACGGCCTGAAGCGGGTCGACGCCGAGGGCCTTCCCGCGCACCTGGAGTCGACGACGCCGGGCCTCGCGCAGGCTGTACGAGCGCTTCGGCTTCCGGCAGGTGGCCGAGCTCGCGGGCTCCGGCCTGCCCGTCTACTGGGCGATGACGCGACCGGCGCGCACCGGGCGGGCACCGGGGAGCCGACTCGATCGACGGCCCGGCCTCCCGGCGTCCGACCGGCCCGACGAAGCAGACCGGCCCGGTCGGCCCGACGGAAACCGGGCGAACCGGCTGATCCGACGAAGCCGGCCGGGGCGGCCTCCCCGGCGGCCCGACCGCTCCGACCGGCCCGGTTCCGACGCCGCGGTAGTCTCGCAGCATGGCCGCCGACCGCCTCCCCCGCCCCTCGTGGGCCGACCTGTCCACGCGCGCCGGCCTGTCGGCGGCGCAGCGCCGGGTCCTGGAGGCCGTCGAGTCCGCCGCCGAGCCCCAGACGACGGTGCAGTTGGCCCGAGCCCTCAACCCTGCACCACAACACGGTGCGCGAGCACCTCGACGCCCTGGTGTCGGCGGGCTTCGTGGCGACCTCGACGCGCCCGACCGGCCATCGGGGCAGGCCCTCGCCCTCTACCTCCTCCACCGCGCCGGACCCCGCCGAGGTCCTCAACACCTACCTCACCCTGCTCGACGCCATCGCCGACACGCTCGGAACCGACGAGAAGGGCCAGGAGATCGCCCGCGCGATCGGCCGCCGGTGGGCGCAGCTGGAGGCCGCCTCGACCACCTCGCGCGTCGGCTCGCGCGATGGCGGAAACGCCGAGCGCCTCGACGGCGGCGCCCGGCTCCTGGCCGAGCTGGCCGCCCTGGGGTTCGCCCCGAGGCCACGGAGAAGGGGCGTCATCCTGCGCGCATGCCCGCTGGTGACCAGGGACCGCGTCCCCCACCCGCTCGTGTGCATGATGCACGAGGGCTACCTCAACGAGGTCTTCGCGCGATGCGGCCTCACCCCGGACCTGACGCGGCAGACGACGCCGGGAGCCCGACGGCCCCCGGTCGCTGGCGGTCATCCCCTGTGCGAGGACGGCTGCCACGTCGTCCCGGAGGATTGAGTCCGAGCCGCCCGGGCCCGCCCGCGATCCGCTCGGCGCCCCTCGGTCGGCACCCGCTCGGACTCCCTCAGTCTCCCTCAGTCGGCGACCACCAGGTGGCCCATCGCGCCCTTCTCCATATCCGCGAAGGAGTGGGAGACGACCGTGTAGGTGCCGGCGGCGGGCGGAACGCACTCGACGAAACCGCCCTGCGCGGGATGGAGGCCCAGCGCCTGGCTCCCCCCGGACCAGGCCGCCCCGATCTGATCGGGACCGCCGAGCGTCCACGCCCCCTCGAAGAAGACCTGGTCGAACTGCAGCCCGACGGCGTGGAAGCTCATGGGCTCCGAGGGCCCGGCATCCAGCACCCAGAACCGCACCCGCTCCCCGGGCCGGGCCGTGAAGGGCCGGTCCCGGTACTGGAAGGCGATGCCGTTGAAGGCGAACAGGTCCGGGGTCTTCGCGGCGACCTTGGCGGCATCGGTCTCCCCGCCCTCGGGACCGAGGTAGATCTCCGACTGGACGACGACGTACTCGCGGTCCACCGCGGTCAGGTTCGGCGGGTCGATGATGACGGCCCCGTGCATGCCCGAGGCCAGGTGGACGCTCATGGGCGCGGTGGAGCAGTGGTAGAGCCAGATCCCGGCGCGCTGGGCCGTGAACTCGTAGACGAGCGACTCGCCGGGGTTGATGGAGCGCATGACGTCGTCGGGCGGGAGGACCCCGGCGTGGAAGTCGATGGAGTGGCTCATGCTGCCCTTGTTGACCAGGGTGATGCGGAAGACGTCGCCGACCCGGCCGCGCAGGATCGGGCCCGGCACCCCGGCGTTGAAGGTCATGCGCATCTGGGTGACGCCGGCCCCCACGTGCATCACCTGCTCGGTGACGGTGAAGGTGTGCTCGTGGACGGCGACGGAGGCGTCGGCGGGCGCCAGCGCTGGATCGAAGCCCCTCACGTCGGCGGGCAGGACGACGGCGTAGTCGAGGACGGCGCCACCGCCGGAGCCCGCCGAACCGCCTGACCCGCCGGAGCCGCCCGAACCGGTGGCGCCGCCCCCGTGGGCGCCGTGCCCGGCGGCCCCGGCCGTCCCGGCGGCGGTGACGTGGAAGACCATGCCCTGGGCGCGGTGCCCGGCGATGGAGCACCAGCCCTCCACGGGGCCGGTGACGACGCCGACGTCGACGGTGGCGCTCCGCCCGGCGGCGACGCGGCCGGACTCGGCGCCATTGGCCAGGACGAGGTCGTGCACCTGGTCGGAGGTGTTGTCGAGGGTGATGACGAGGCGGTCGCCGGGGGCGACGTCGACGGCGTCGGGCACGAAGCGCATGCCCGAGACGGTGACGGTGACCTCGACGGTGTTGCCGGTGGCGGCGACGGCGTCGGCGCCCGAGTCCGAGGAGGCGCCCCGGCCGTTCAGGGCGACTCCGGTGACGACGGCGACGCCGGCGGTGGCCAGGCCGAGCAGCACCCCGCGCCTGTCGGCGGGGAAATCCGGCCCGCGTCGCGTCGCGCGCGCCCCGTGCCCGGGGAGGCCGCGTTGCCCGCGGAGACGGAGCCGAGCCGCCGGAGCCCGCGCCTGCGGAGGACGCCGGAGCCCGACGCCGCGCCGGCGCTCGCGGCGTCGGTCGAGCGCGCGGCCCCGGCGCCGCGGCCGATGGCGGGGGCCCGCCCGGCGGTGATCGCCGCGCGGGTCGCCGGGTCGGGCTCGGGGCGAGAACCGCCGGGGCGCCGCCGAGACCCGCCTCGGGGACCGGCGTCGGCAGCGGCGTCGGGCTCGGGGCATCGCTCATCGGGGACGTCCTTCGGCTTGCTTCGATTCGCCGCGGCTTCTCCTGGCGCGGTCGCGGCGTCTGACCTCGACCCAGCTCAGCCCCATCCCGATCGGGACGTAGCCCGCGACGGCCCCGGCGGCCAGGGCGCAGGTGAGCCGGACGGTCCAGGGCAGGACCGGCAGGACCGCGGGCAGCAGGCAGGAGTTGGCGGCCACGACCCGGTAGTCGGCGGCCCGGTCCATGATCGCGTTGGTGACCCGGGTCGTCGCCGGTCCCCCGCCGAGCATGACGGGGTGAGATAGGACAGGGCCGCGGCCAGGATCTGGAGGGCGAAGCCGGCTCCGAGCGCCACCCGGACGGTGTGGATGACCCGGCGGGCCCCGGCGACGTCGTCGGCCGCGAGGATCCCCGCCCCGACGAGGACGACGCAGCCCAGGAACCATCCCACCGCTGCGGCGGCGCCGGCGGTGGCGAAGGACGTGGGCGGGACGCGGCGGGCGATCTTGAGGGCCGGGATGACGATGCCGCAGGCGCCCAGCAGATAGGTCGCGGCCCCGACGGCGGCGAGCGGCCGCCACAGCCCGCCGGCGGCGGTCAGGGGCGGTGCCGGCCACGAGCAGCGGCAGCCCCCGGATGGCGCGGCGGGGCGCTTCGGGCTCCATCTTGGTGCGCAGCATGGTGGGCCACAGGACGGTGAGGGTGCCCAGCACGGTGATGCCGACGAAGCCCCAGGAGCATGGTCGTGGTGTGGGCGATGTAGAGGACGTCGGACAGGTCGGCGCGCCCGTGCGCATCCGTCCAGGAGGTGAGGTAGCCGAAGGCGGCGCCCAGCGCCAGGAGGGACAGGGCGACGATGTAGTGGATGGCCAGCGGGGCCAGGCGCGGGGCGACGGCCCGTCGGTACTGCACGCCGATGGCCAGGACGCCGGCCAGGGCGGTCGTCGCGACTGTGACGACGCCGGTCAGCGCCACCGGGCTGCGGGCGGTGGTGATCCCGACCAGGACGAGGGGCGGTGCCGACGCCGTGGGGCGTACAGGCGGACGTCGAGGAGGACGGCGCCGCCCAGGGCGGGCGGTGGAGGAGGGTGTCGGCGAAGTGGGCGGACCAGATGGTGATGGCCGAGCCGATCCCGCCGAGCAGGAGGGCGTGGAGCGGCAGCCACGCGCCCCAGGAGGCGAGCGGTCCGCCGATGACGAGGACGGCGAGGATCCCGGCCGTCGCGATCCAGGCCAGGACGACGGCGTTGCGCCGCACCTGGGTGGTGCGGCGGGAGGGCGCTGGATGGGGACCCGGGCGCCGGGCGGGCCTCCCGCGCGGGACAGGGCCCGCCGCGCCGGGGTCACCGCGCTGTGCCCGCCGCACCGCGATCCGCCGCACCACGGCCCTCGCACGGCGGCCCGCGGCGCCACGGCCCGCCGCACTGTGAGCCGCCGCCTTGTTATTCACAGTCCAGAACCGTAATAACATGGCACCGCGCGAGGCAAAGTATGCCCGATCACCCACTACCCGATTCCGAGGAGCAGTACATGAGCGAGAACCCCAACCTCATCCCGATCCAGGAGAAGAAGCACTCCTGCGGCTGCGGCGCGCGACGATGAGCGCCTCACGCTGGACGCCCGCGCGATCCCGCACCGACTGCGCCACCCTGCGGTCCTCGGAGCGGCCTCCTCCCTGAACGTGGGCGAGGGCTTCGACCTCGTCGCCCCCGCACGTGCCCACGCCGCTGCTCAACCAGATCGACCAGCTGCCCTTCACCTTCAAGCCACACGCTGCTCGGAGGCCGAGGAGGGCTACGCCCGCGTCGAGATCCTGCGTGTGGGTTGAGCCGCTTATTCTCGAGGCACGACCCTCGCCCGGTGACGCGATCGGCGCCGGCGCCGTCGTCCCTCTGGCGGCGCCGGCACTGCGTCCGACGGGTCGTCCCGGCCCGTCCCGGCCCCAGGACGCCCCGAGTCCGGGCCGTCCTGGTCGGCCGACGGCATCGAGGAGGTGCCGACCACGGCGGGCGGCGCGGTCCCGGCCGAGTTGACGGACCGCTTCGGCCGCGGCGTGCGGGACCTGCGGCTGTCGGTGACGGACCGCTGCAACCTGCGCTGCACCTACTGCATGCCGGAGGCGGGCCTGGGTGGCTGCCGACGGCGTCGCTGCTGGACGCGCGGGAGATCGCGCGCCTGGCCCGGATCGCCGTCGAGCGCCTGGGCGTGGAGCGGATCCGCCTGACCGGCGGCGAACCGCTCATGCGCCGGGACCTGGAGGAGATCGTGGCGGCGGTGGCCTCGCTGCGCACCCGGCGGACGGGCGCCAAACCCGATATCGGGCTGACGACGAACGGGCTGGGGCTGGACAGGCGCGCGGCCGGACTGCGCACGGCCGGCTTGGATCGGGTCAACGTCTCGATCGACACCCTGGACGCGGGCGAGTACGCGGCGATCACGCGGCGCGACCGCCTCGACGGCGTCCTGCGCGGGGTCGTCGGCGCGCAGGAGGCGGGCCTGGGGCCCATCAAGATCAACGCCGTGGCGATGCCCGGCTCAATGGAGCGGCGCGCCCCGCGCCTGCTGGCCGAGTGCCTGCGCCGCGGCTGGCAGTTGCGCTTCATCGAGCACATGCCGCTGGGGCCGCGCGAGTCCTGGCGGGCCGAAGACGTGGTCGGCGCGGCCCGGATCCTCGCGGAGTTGGGCGAGGCGGGCTTCATCCTGCGGGAGGTGGGGCGGTCGGACCGGCGCCCGGCGAGCCTGTGGCACGTGGCCGCCGGGGCGGCGGACGGCGTCGGGGAGTACCCGCCGGCAGCGTCGGCATTATCGCCTCGGTGACGGCGCCCTTCTGCGCCGACTGCGACCGCACGCGCATCACCGCGGACGGACGTCTCATGACCTGCCTGTTCTCGGCGCGAGAGACGGATCTGCGCGGCCCCCATGCGCGCGGGCGCGAGCGACGACGAGCTCATCCGCGTCTGGGCCGGGGCGACCTGGCGCAAGCCGCTCGCCCACGGCGCGAACGCGCCGGGGTCCCGGCGCCGGCGGCTTCGTGCGCCCCGGCCGCACCATGTCCGCCATCGGCGGCTGAACGGCCGAGCGCCCGTCCGCCTCTTCGCCAGAACCGGCGGAAACGACGCATCGGGCTCTTCCCGCCGGTGAAGGTCGGGCGCGTGCGCCGGGGCGCGCCCCGGGCGCACGCTCTCACAGGGTCCGTCCGGCCGATCGGGGCGTCCGCTGCGGCCGCCGTCCGGCCCGCGGCGGCTCGGGTTGTCCAAATCTGTTGCAAGGCCGGATCGAGTCGCGGTGCCGGAGGAGGATCGTTGGTATTCCGCGCTTCTTCTCGCGGGCCGATCCCGGCCCGGGGCGCCTTTGCAACAGATTTGGACAAACTGCCCGCCCCGGATCGCCCAGGGCCCCATGCGCACCACCGCGCGGGCGCCCCTGCGCAGCGAGCCCGGATGAGGGCGGCGGGAGACCCTCCGGGGCGGAACGATCCCCCGGGGCGCCATATTCCCGCTTCGGACGGGCCCGCAGAGGGCCGGCGCACGAGTTGATGAGGACGCATGGGCGCCCGGGACTCGGCCCTCCCGGCCGATTCTCGCGAACGCGCAGGTTTCCAGTCGAACGCGCGGCTGGGAGCTGCGCGCTCGACTGGGAAACCTACGCGCTCGCGAAGGAGCAGCGGGACAGGGGCCAGCCGACCGCGCCGGGTCATCCACGGGATGCGTGGTTTCCGCCGGTCTCGCGTGTCGTTTCCGCCGGTCTCGGTGAGAGCATGGGGGCATGAGCACGAGCGCACACCCCGATGCGGCGGTCATCGCCGTCGAGCTGCACTACTTCGCCGCCGCCGCCGAGGCCGCCGGCCGCACCGAGGAGCGCCTGGGAACTGCCGGACGGCGCGACGCTGGCGGGCCTGCGCGAGCTGCTGGCCGGCCGGGACCCTGGAGATGGCGCGGGTCATCGGCGTCTCCAGCTTCCTGGTCAACGCCGTGTCCGCCCCGCGGACTCGCTGACGCTCCCTGGCCGACGGCGACCGGGTCGACGTCCTGCCGCCCTTCGCCGGCGGCTGACGCACCGACGCCGGTGCGCCACGGCACGCCCGCCGCCACATCACCGCCGTTGACCGCCGTCGCTCGCCGGCACAGGCCGCTGTCGGTCCGCCGCCATGAGGCCGCTACCGCCCCATCGCCTCCGACCGCTGTCGCCCCACCGCCATAGGCCCGCCGGCTCAGGCGATGTTCGACCACTCGGCGCTGCCGTCGTCGAAGAACTGGCGCTTCCACACCGGCAGGCGCCGCTTGATCTCCTCGACGATGTCGTGCACCGCCTCGAAGGCGGGGACCGCGGTGGTCGGCGCTCACGGCCACGGCCAGGGCGGTCTGCCCGACGCCGAGCTCGCCGTAGCGGTGGACGACGGCCAGCGCCCGCAGCCCCGGGCGCGCGGCGGCCTCGGCGGCGATCCGCGCCACGACCTCGCCCGCACTGGGGTGGGCGGAGTAGGAGATGCCCTCCACCCCGCGTCCGGCGTCGTGATCGCGCACCCGCCCGTCGAAGGTGACGACGGCGCGGCCGCCCGGTCCTCAACGGCGGCGGCGAGCTCGGCGACGTCGACGGGCGCCTCGCAGACCTCGGCGCGGACAATGCGCGCACCACGGCGATCGGTCACGGATCCTCGCTCGAGAACTGGGTTTCTGGCGCGGAGGCTACACGTCGAGGGGCGCGGCGAACAGCGGCCGCCAGCCCGCCACACGGGCCCACCGTCGCCGCGCAGGCGCCGTCGGCGGAGGAGCTCATAATGGGCACCATGCAAGCGCCCGAGGCCCTATGTCGCCGAACTCCTCGCCGCCCTGGAGCCGCTGCCCGCCGTCGTGCTCCCGCTGGCCGAGGCGCACGGCCTCATCCTGGCCGAGACGCGGCCGCCGCCCTGCCCGTGCCCCCGTGGACGAACTCGGCCATGGACGGCTACGCGGTGCGCGCGGCCGACGCCGCCGGGGCCGACCAGTCCCCCGTCGTCCTGCCGGTGGACGGCGACGTGCCCGCCGGGGCGGTCCCGCGCCCCTGGAGCCGGGCACCGCCCAGCGGATCATGACCGGCGCCATGCTGCCCGAGGGGCCGACGCCGTCGTCAGGGTCGAGGACACCGACCAGGAGCCCGGCCCCCGCCCCCTGCCCGAACGGGTCGAGATCCGCGTCGCGCCCCGGCCCGGGCTCAATGTGCGCCGCGCCGGGGAGGACGTGGGCGTCGGCGACCCGGTGCTGGGCGCGGGCGCGTCCTGAGCGCCGCGGCCCTGTCCGCCCTGGCCTCGACGGGGGACGGGCTCGGTGCAGGGCGGTGCCGCGCGCCCGGGTCGCCGTCGTCTCCACCGGCGCCGAGCTGGTCGACCCCGGCGCCGCACTGCCGGCCGGCTCGATCCCCGACTCAACTCCGTGCTGCTGGCCGGGCTCGTCGTCGAGCACGGGGCCGCCCTCGCCTCCGTGGCGCGCAGCGCGGACACGGCGGCGTCCCTGGCCGGGGCCCTCACCGCGGCGGCCGCGGGCGCGGACCTCATCGTGACCTCGGGCGGGGTGTCCGCCGGGGCCTTCGACCCGCTCACCATGCTCGCCGAGGACCGGGCGGCGCTCGATCAGGACCGGGCGGCCGGCGCGGCGATCAGGCTGCGCTTCGCCCGGGTCGCCATGCAGCCGGGCAAGCCGCAGGGCCACGGCACGGTCCGGGCCGACGACGGGCGCGAGGTCCCCTCATCATGCTGCCGGGCAACCCGGTGAGCGTGCTCGTCTCCTTCCGCACCATCGTCGCCCCGGCGCTGGCCCGCCTCATGGGGCACGACGGCGTCGGCAGGGACCGGAGGGGACCAGCGGATCCGGTGCGGGGCCCGGCGCTCTGGGCCGTCCCCGGGCTGGGACCCGACCGCCGGTGCGAGCCCGTGCGGCCGAGGCGTGGAAGACGGCGGGTGAGCGCCGGCAGTACATCCCGGTCCGGTTCGTCCCCGCCCGGCCGGAGCCGCCGCGCCGGGGCTGCCACGGCAGAAACCGTCCCACGACCGTCCGACGGAGCGGTCGGCCCCGCCTACTGGGTGGCGCCGACCCACCGCCTGGGCTCCGGATCGCACCTGGTGGCCTCACTGCCCGCCGCACAGGCACTGGCCGTCGTGGCGGCAGGAACGCCCGCCGTCGGCGTCGGCGACGAGGTCCGGCTCATCGCCCTGTCCCACCCGCCGGGCCCGGTGGCGGCGAGCTGCCGCCGCCTCCCGCAGCCGCGCACTGACGGCCCCGCCGTCGCGCATCGGCCGCCCACCGCGTCGCCGACCGCGCCCACCACTCGCCTTCCGCCCCATCCGCCTTCTGGAGCGCTCGCGACCGACTCCCCGCAGATCCGCCTGACCCACCTCGACGAGGCGGGGGCCGCCCGCATGGTGGACGTGACCGCGAAGACCCCGACGGTGCGCACCGCCAGCGCCGGCGCCTTCGTCTCCTGCTCGCCGCCCATCGTCGCGGCGCTGCGGACGGGACCGTCCCCAGGGCGATGTCCTCGCCGTCGCCCGGGTGGCGGGGATCGCGGCCGCCAGAGGGTGCCCGACCTGCTCGCTGGCGCACGTCATCGGCGTGCACGGGTGCAGCGTGGACCTGGCGGTGGAGGACGGCGGGGTGCGCATCCGCGCGACGGTGCGCACCGCCGACCGCACGGGGCGTGGAGATGGAGGCGCTGACCGCGGCGACGGTGGCGGGCCTGGCCGTCGTGGACATGGTCAGGGGCGTGGACCGGGGCGTCGCCCTGCGCGAGGCGATGGTGACGGCGAAGTCCGGCGGGCGCTCGGGCGACTGGGTGCGCCCGAGCGACGCGCCAGGCGCCCGACGCCGCCACCGGGGTCTGAGCCGTGGGCGGCGCGGGCGGCATGACTGCGGTGGCACAGCGGTGGCCGGCGCGAGCGGTAATGCCGCACCCGGCGGCCCCTGGCGGTGTCGGCGGTATGGCGACTCTGATGGCTCCAACAGTGCGGCGGCCCGGCGACGTCAGCGCCCTCAGCGCCCTCGACGTCCTCGTGCTGGCCGGCGGGACCGGGCGGCGCCTGGGCGGGGCGTCCAAGCCCGACGTCGTCGCCCGGGGCGCGCGCCTGCTCGATCACGTCCTGAACGGGGTGGCGGCGGTGCGAAGCCCGCTGGGCGGAGGGAGGACGTCGTCGTCGCCCCCGCCGGGGTCGAGGTGCCCGACGGCGTGCTCCAGGCCCTGGAGGATCCGCCGCTCGGCGGGCCGGTGGCGAGGGATCGCCGCGGGGACTGGCGCGTCTGGCGGCCGAACCCGGGGGCCGGCGCCGCGCACGGCGGTGCTGACCTGCGACGCCCCCGAGTCCTGGCGGGCTCTGCCTCCTCTCGTCCGCGCGCTGGGAGGGCCGCGCCGGGCAGCTGCCCCGGCGTCTGCGCGCTCGACGGCGATCACATGCAGTATCTGCTCGGCGTCTACCGCACGATGCGGCTGCACGAGGCCGTCGCCCCCGGCGGAGGGCCACTGCGGACGTGTCGGTCAGGCGGGTGCTCGGGCGGCTGGGGGTTCGAGCGGTCGGGCTCGGCGGCCTGGCCGCGGCGGTCCGCGACCTGGGACACCTGGGGGCGAGGTGCGCGCCTGGGACCCGTCCCGATAACCGTCCTCCCTCGCCGAAACCGGCGGGAAATGTGATGTCTCATGACTTCTGGCAGTGCCGAAGCGGTGATGCGTCTTGGGCGACTGCGGGGTGCGGCGCGGGATCGTCGCACCGTCCGCCCCGCCCATCCCACCGTCCTGTCGCGGACGCGGACGAACCGGCGGGCGGCGACTCGAAAAAGGCGGCCGCGCACATCTTTCACGCCCCGCCCCGCACACCCCCTGTCCCGAAGCGGCGCAATGACGCCGTTCCCCAGGAGCACGAGAGCCGCCGCGCACCCTGAAAGCCACGCGCGCGCGCCCGCGGGCCCGACCCGCACCAGCACGGGGAGCCGACCCGGGATCGTCATGGGCCCGGCTCCGGTCCCCTGCCTCGAGCGAATTCGCGAGATCGTACACTCAACCCGCGCGAGAACGTCTGCTGAGGTACGTGCTCGCGGGTTAGTGACGATCTCGCGGGTTACCCGGCGACCTCGCGGGTTGCGTGACGTGCTCGGCGCCTACCCGGCGACCTCGCGTATCGTCCCGTGACTTCTGACAGCGCCAGAAGCGGTGATGCGTCTCGGCGACTCCCCGGGATGCGGCATGCGAGGCCGGACCCCGGACCCCGGACGGCCGAGGACGCGCTCGTCGAGACCGCCTCCAACGCCGCCCCCCGCACACCCGACGCCCCGCTCCCCGGGGCGCAGCACTGCCAGAGTCATGAGACAACACAAACCGGCGGAAACGACGCGCGAGACCGGCGGGAAACGGCATGCGATTCGCTGCATTGGCCTGAGGGCGCCCCGCGGAAGCGGCACCGCAGAGACGCGCCCGCCCTCTTTCCTTCTGCTACGTCCTTTTTCCTTTGCCGCCTCTTCGCCCTTCAACGAGAAGAAGGAGCGCAGCGGAGGGTGAAAAGAGCGCAGCGGAGGGTGAGAGCGTAGCGGAGGGTGAAAGAGCGTAGCGGAGGAAAGGGGCGCAGCAGAAGATTCGACGCGGCCTCCGCGGCCTTTGGGATCGCCGAGCGGGAGTCCCGTGGCGTCACCGGGGTCACCACGCCGAGGGACTCACTCACGGTGGGACGGATGGGACCCTGGGGCGGTCCGGGTCAGGGGCGTGTCCAAATCTGCCAGCAAGCGTCCCACGACCGGGATCGGCCGCGGATGAAAGCGCGGAATATCAACGATTCTTCTCCGGCGCTCCCGGCGCGATCCGGGCCTTTGTGCAGCAGATTTGGACAAACAGCGCCGCCGCGGCCCATGTCTGGACATCACGGCCCCACCCGGGACGACCGGGCGCCCCCACCGCACGCGCCCGAACTCCACCGGCGGGAAGAGCCCGATGCGCCATGCCCCAGGATCGCCTGAGACGTATCACAACATCTGGCACTGCAGAAGTCGCGAGACATGACATTTTCCGCCGGTCTCGACGAAGGTGGCGAGGAGGAGGCGGGGTCAGTGGTCGCCGCCGCCGAGCTGCTCCAGGACGTGGGGAACGAGGCGGGACCGACGACGTCGACGGCATCCTTGACGCCGCCGCGCGAACCGGGGGCGTTGACGACGAGGGCTCCGGTCGCCTCGCGCGAAGTGACGCCGACCAGCCCGCGCGACAGGCCGGACAGCGGCGTCTTGGTCAACCCGTAGGCGCGGATCTGCGCCTCGATCCCTCCAGACGGGCGGTCAGGAGCGGCGCCGTGCCCTCGGGGGTGAGGTCGCGCGGGGTGACGCCGGTGCCGCCGGTGGTGAGCACGACGCGGGCCCCGAGGCGACGGCCTCCGCAATGGCGGTGCGGACGGGCTCAGCGCCGTCGGGCACGACGACGACGCTCTCGACGATGACGCCGTGGGCGCGCAGGAGCTCGACGGCCAGCGGCCCGGAGGCGTCCTCGCACTCGCCGGCGGCGCAGCGGTCGGAGACGGTGATGACGGCGCCCTTGACGGGCTCGAGTAGGGTTGAGGCCCTTCTGGACGATGGGGGGCGGGCTGCGAGCCGGGCTGCGGCGGCCGGGACGAAGACGACTCGGGACGGGGACTGCGGCTGGGGCTGACTCATGGGGCCACGGTAACGAGGCCCGCCCGCGGCGCGGCGGCTCCGCCCGCCGCGGGCCGCCTCATATAGATCACGCGCGCTTTGCTATAACCGGGAAGAACCGTGAAAAATCGTGCCCGGATTTCCCCGCCCGCCGCGGCAACGCACCGACCGTGGCGCACGCCACGCGTCGCGAGCCATCCTTGTCCCAGGCGTCGAAGGGGCCGAGCCTCGCGGCCCCCGAGACGGCCCGGTCGATAGCCACCCCGAGGCGGTCCGGTCAATGCGGCCCGGGGACAACCGCCTCCTCTCACCGACAGGAGCAGCAGTGAGTCAGTCCGACACCACCGGCCTCGACACCAGCGGCAGGGGTCCTGACCGGCTGGAATCCCGAGGAGCCGGAGAACTGGTCCGCCGCCATCGCCTGGCGGACCCTGGTCATCACCACCTACTCGATGATCCTGGCCTTCTGCGTCTGGTTCCTCCCCAGCGCGATCGCCCCCAAGCTCAACGAGATCGGCTTCCACCTCTCCGCCGGTCAGCTCTACTGGCTCGCCGCCATGCCCGGCCTGTCCTGCGGGCTCATCCGCCTCGTCTACATGTTCCTCCCGCCGATCGTGGGCACGCGCAAACTGGTCGGCTGGTCCTCGCTGCTCTACATCCTGCCGATGGCGGGCTGGTTCTTCGCCGTGCAGGACAGCACGACCGGCTACGGGGTCCTGCTGGGCCTGGCCTTCGCCTGCGGCATCGGCGGCGGCTCCTTCTCCGGCTACATGCCCTCCACCGGCTACTTCTTCCCCAAGCGCCTGTCCGGCACCGCGCTGGGCATCCAGGCCGGCGTGGGCAACCTGGGCATGAGCATCATCCAGCTCCTCAGCCCCTGGCTCATGGGCTTCGGCCTGCTGGGCATCACCTGGATCGCCCCGCAGCAGGCCGGCAGCGGCCCGGTGTGGGTGCACAACGCCGCCGTCTTCTTCATCCCCTGGACCATCGTGGCGGCCCTCCTGGCCTTCACCCTGCTCAAGGACGTCCCGGTCAAGGCCAACATCCGCCAGCAGATCGACATCTTCTCCAACCCGGACACCTGGTGCATGACCCTCATGTACGTAGCCACCTTCGGCCTGTTCTCCGGCTTCTCCGCGCAGTTCGGGCCTGCTCATCAAGAACATCTACGGCCCCGACTCCCCCCTGGCCGGCGCCTTCGACAAGTCCCTCCTGCCGCTGGGCGCCACCTACGCCTTCCTCGGCCCGCTCATCGGCTCGCTCGTGCGCATGATGTGGGGGTCCGCTGTGCGACAGGTTCGGGGGCGCCATCTGGACCTTCGTCTCGGTGGTCGGGCATGGCCGCGACCCTGGGCGTGTGCACCTTCTTCCTCCACCCCACGGATCCGGCCCAGTTCCCCGGCTTCCTGTGGGCGATGCTGGCGATGTTCTTCTTCTCCGGCCTGGGCAACGCCGGCACCTTCAAGCAGATGCCGATGATCATGCCCAAGCGCCAGGCCGGCGGGGCCATCGGCTTCACCGCCGCCATCGCCTCCCTGGGCCCCTTCATCGTGGGCGTGGCCATCGCCTCCCTGGGCGCCACGACCTGGTACTGGCTCTCGGTGGCCTACTGCGCCCCTGTGCGCCGTCATCTGCTGGATCCGCTACGCCCGTCCGGGCGCGCCCTTCCCGGGCTGATCCCGCCGTCCGACGGCGCCGGCGCCCCGCCCCGCCCGTCGTCGGCCCGCCCCGCCGAGCGCCGCCACCGCCGACCACCGCCGCGAAGAACCGCGAATGACCACGATGACAGGACCACCGATGAGCACCTCCGCCGACCCCTCGCCACCGGATCCGACCAGCCGGTCGAGCGCGTCCCCGGCCCTGTTCGCGCTGGGCTCCCTACCTGCGCCGGGGCAGGGCCTCCGACGACGCCCGCCGACTGTTCCTCACCGGCGGCCGCGAGGCCGACACCTTCTACCGCCACCGGTGGAGCCACGACAAGATGGTCCACTCCACCCACGGGGTCAACTGCACGGGCTCGTGCGCCTGGGAGGTCTACGTCACCGACGGCGTCATCACCTGGGAGAAGCAGATCACCGACTACCCCACCACGGGCCCGGACATGCCCGAGTACGAGCCGCGCGGCTGCCCGCGGGGCGCGGCCTTCTCCTGGTACACCTACTCCCCCACCCGCATCCGCTACCCCTACGTGCGCTCGGTCCTGCTCGACGCCTTCCGCGCGGCCAAGGAGCGCCACGACGGCGACCCGGTGGCCGCCTGGGCCGAGGTCACCGGCGATCCCGGCACCTCCCGGGCCTACAAGTCGGCCCGCGGGCGCGGCGGCATGGTGCGCGTGGGCTGGGACGACGCCATGGAGATCATCGCCGCCGCCTACGTCCACACCATCCGCACCTGGGGCCCGGACCGCTGCTTCGGCTTCTCCGTCATCCCGGCCATGTCCATGCTCTCCTACGGCGCCGGCGGGCGCTTCCACGAGCTCATCGGCGCCACCATGCTGTCCTTCTACGACTGGTACGCCGACCTGCCCCCGGCGTCCCCGCAGGTCTTCGGCGACCAGACCGACGTGCCCGAGGCGGGCGACTGGTACAACGCCCAGTACCTCATCATGTGGGGCTCCAACCTGCCGCTCACCCGCACGCCCGACGCCCACTTCATGACCGAGGCCCGCTACCACGGGCAGAAGGTCGTGGCGGTCTCCCCGACTACGCCGAGAACACCAAGTTCGCCGACCAGTGGCTGCGCGTGGCGCCCGGGCACCGACAGGGGCCCTGGCCATGGCCATGGGCCACGTCATCCTCACCGAGTTCCACGTGGGGCGGCGCGAGCCCTTCTTCCTGGACTACATGCGCCGCCACACCGACGCCCCCTTCCTCGTCGCCCTCGAGCCCGCCCCCGACGGCACCGGCTACGTGCCCGGGCCGCTTCGTGACCGCCGACGAGGTCGACGGCGTGGCCGACGGCGCCCCCAAGAACGAGTTCCGCCCCTGGTGTGGGACCGCGAGCGCGGCCCGGCCGACCCCGGCGGGACGCTGGCCGACCGCTTCACCCCCGAGGGGCTCGGGCAAGTGGAACCTGCTCATGGAGGGCGTCGATCCGGTCATGTCCATGCTGGACCCTGCCCGGCTCGGAGCGCGGGGCGGGGGTCGGCGCCGTGGCCGCCGGCGGAAAGGGACCGCGGGCGCGGGCCGCGGCGCAAGCGCCGGGGCCGACGGCGCGAGGACCGGCGCCGGCGTCGACGCCGTGGAGATCCTCCTGCCCCGCTTCGACCTGCCCGGCTCGGCCACGCCCACCGGCAGCATCGGGGGCGGCGTGGTGCGCCGGGGCGTGCCCGTGGCGCGCCTGGCCGACGGGCGGCTGGTCACCACCGTCTACGACATCCTGCTGGCCGACTACGCCGTCGAGCGCCCCGGCCTGCCCGGCCAGTGGCCCGCCGACTACCACGACGCGACCGCCCCGGGCACCCCGCCTGGGCGAGCGAGCTGACCGGCGTGCCCGGGCCCGCCACGATCCGGGTGGCCCGGGACTTCGCCGCCAATGCGATCGAGTCGCGCGGGCGCTCGCAGATCGTCATGGGCGCCGGCATCAACCACTACTACCACGCCGACCAGATCTACCGGGCGATCCTGTCGCTGACCTCCATGTGCGCCACCCAGGGCGTCAACGGCGGCAGGGTGGGCCCACTACGTGGGCCAGGAGAAGGTCCGCCCCATCTCCGGGTGGAGCCAGTGGGCCTTCGCCCTGGACTGGCACCGGCCGCCCGCCAGATGATCTCCACCGGCTTCGGTACCTGACCACCTGCCAGTGGCGCTACGACGACACCCCGCCGAGCAGGGTCGCCTCGCCGCTGGGGCCGGGGACCCTGGCCGGCAAGACGACGGCGGACACCATGGTGGAGGCCATGAAGCGCGGGTGGACGCCGTCCTACCCGACCTTCAACCGCAACCCCCTGCTGCTGGGCCGCCAGGCGCAGGAGGCGGGGATGAAGCCGGCCGACTACGTCGTCGAGCAGCTGCGCACCGGCGAGCTGCGCTTCGCGGCCGAGGACCCCGACGCCCCGGAGAACTTCCCGCGCATCCTGGCCTCCTGGCGCACCAACCTGCTGGGCAGTTCGGCCAAGGGGCACCGAGTTCTTCCTGCGCCACATGGTGGGCGTGGACGGCGACGTGAGCGCCGCCGAGACGCCCGCCGGCCGGCGTCCGGCGACCATGACGTGGCGCGAGGAGGCGCCGGCGGGCAAGCTCGACCTGATGTGGACGGCGGACTTCCGCAACACCTCCACGACGCTGCACTCCGACGTCGTCCTGCCGGCGGCCACCTGGTACGAGAAGTACGACCTGTCCACCACGGACATGCACCCCTTCATCCACTCCTTCAACGCGGCCATCGACCCGCCGTGGGAGGCCCGGTCGGACTTCGAGATCTACCAGCAGCTGGCGGGGATGATCAGCGACTGGGCGCCGAAGTGGCTGGGGACGCAGACCGACGTCGTGGCGGCGCCGCTGAGCCACGACACCCCCGACGCCATGACCATGGCGCACGGGGACGTCTCGCGCCTGCCGGGCGGCTGGGTGCCGGGGAGTGACCATGCCCAAGCTCGTGCCCGCCGTGCGGGACTACACCCAGATCCGCAACAAGTTCGACGCCGTCGGCCCGCTCGCGGAGACCGTGGGCCTGCCCACCAAGGGCATCATGCTCATCCCGGATGAGGAGATGACCAAGCTGGCCCGCGCGCACGGCACCGGTCGCGGCGCCGCCGAGGCCGCCCCTGGTGGACACGGTCATCCGGGCGGGCGACGCCGTCATGCACATGTCGGGGGCCACCAACGGGCGGGTGGCGACCCAGGGCTGGGCGACCCTGTCCCGGCGCACGGGCACGCCCCTGGTGGAGCTGAGCGAGGAGGAGGCCGGCAGGCAGGTCACCTTCGCCGACACTCAGGTCAAGCCCCAGCCGGTCATCACCACCCCGAGTGGTCGGGCTCGAGCACGGGGGCGGCGCTACAGCGCCTTCGTGGTCAACGTGGAGCACGCCAAGCCGTGGCACACCCTGACCGGGCGCATGCACTACTACCTCGACCACGACTGGATGCGGGACATGGGCGAGTCCCTGCCGGTCTTCCGCCCGCCGCTGGACTTCAACTCCCTGTACGGCGAGCACGCCCCCGGGACGGTCTCCACGACCGCCGCGGGCGAGGTCCAGGTGGCCGTGCGCTACCTGACGATCCACAACAAGTGGGCCATCCACTCCCAGTACTACGACAACCTCCACATGCTCACCCTGGGGCGGGGCGGCCAGACCGTGTGGATGAGCCCGGCCGACGCCGCCAAGATCGGCGTGCGCGACAACGAGTGGATCGAGGCGACCAACCGCAACGGCATCGTGGCGGCGCGCGCCGTCGTCTCCCACCGCATCCCGGAGGGCACGGTCTTCATGCACCACGCCCAGGAGCGGACCATGAACACGCCGCTGACCGAGTCCAGCGGGCGCCGGGGCGGCACGCACAACTCGCTGACCCGCATCGTGCTCAAGCCCTCCCACTTCGCGGGCGGCTACGCGCAGCTGTCCTACGCCTTCAACTACATCGGCCCCACCGGCAACAACCGCGACGAGGTCACGCTCATCCGTCGTCGCACCAACCAGGAGGTGACCTTCTGATGAAGGTGATGGCCCAGATCGCCATGGTGATGAACCTCGACAAGTGCATCGGCTGCCACACCTGCTCGGTCACGTGCAAGCAGGCGTGGACCAACCGCGAGGGCACCGAGTACATGTGGTTCAACAATGTCGAGACCCGTCCCGGGCGTGGGCTACCCGCGCACCTGGGAGGACCAGGGAGCGGTGGCAGGGGCGGGTGGGTGCGCACCCGCGGCGGGCGGCTGGTGCCCGCCGGCGGCGGGCGGCTGCGCAAGCTCGCCCAGATCTTCTCCAACCCCGACCTGCCCGGGCGTCGAGGACTACTACGAGCCGTGGACCTACGAGTACGACAAGCTGCTGTCGGCCCCCAGGGACTCCCCGCCCTGCCGGTGGCCCGGGCCAGGAGCCCAGCTGACGGGCGAGTACATGCCCACCATCTCCTGGGGCCCCAACTGGGACGACGACCTGGGCGGGTCGACCGAGACCCTGGCCGACGACCCGGTCCTGGCGGCCATGAACCGCAAGGTCGCCGCGCAGATCGACCAGACCTTCATGTTCTACCTGCCGCGCATCTGCGAGCACTGCCTCAACCCCACCTGCGTGTCCGCCTGCCCGAGCGGGGCCATGTACAAGCGCACGGAGGACGGCGTCGTCCTGGTGGACCAGGACCGCTGCCGCGGCTGGCGCATGTGCGTATCCGCCTGCCCCTACAAGAAGGTGTACTTCAACCACGCCACCGGCAAGGCCGAGAAGTGCACGCTGTGCTACCCGCGCCTGGAGGTCGGCCAGCCGACCGTGTGCTCCGAGACCTGCGTGGGGCGCCTGCGCTACCTGGGCGTGCTGCTCTACGACGCCGACCGCGTCTCCCGGGCGGCCGCCGTCGCCGACCCGCAGGACCTGTACATGGCGCAGCGCTCCATCCTCCTGGACCCGCGCGACCCGGAGGTGATCGCCGCCGCCCGCGACGAGGGCGTGCCCGCCACCTGGATCGAGGCGGCCCAGGCCTCCCCCGTGTGGGACCTCATCACCACCTACGAGGTGGCGCTGCCGATCCACCCCGAGTACCGCACCCTGCCCATGGTGTGGTACATCCCGCCGCTGAGCCCGCTGGTCGACGAGGTCGCGGCCGCGGGCCTGGACGGGAGGACCACCGGGTCCTGCTGACGGCCGTGTCCGATATGCGCATTCCGCTGGAGTACCTGGCGGGCCTGTTCACCGCCGGGGACACCGACGTCGTCGAACGGGTGCTGCGGCGCCTGGCGGCCATGCGCTCGCACATGCGCGAGGTGCGCCTGGGCGCGAGCCCGACCCGGCCATCGCCGCCGCCGTGGGCATGAGCGGGCAGCAGCTGGAGGCCATGTACCGGCTGCTGGCCATCGCCAAGTACGACGACCGCTACGTCATCCCCACCACCAAGCCGGAGATCCCCGCGGCATGGAGGCCATGGGCGAGGACGTGCGCACCCTGCTGGGCGAGGGCGCCCCGGCCGCCTGCCACGGCGACGCCGCCTCCTTCCACGGCCAGTGCCCTCCACCCCGGTGCCCCTGCCCCTGCCGACCATCCGGCGCGAGCCCGGTCCCGGCGGCGGGGCCGGGCGCGGTCCCGATCGGCGCGGGCGCGCCGGTACGGCCGGCGCGACGGGGCCGGCGGCACGGCTCCGGGCGCGGGCGGCGCGGGAACGGCGGCCGGCGCGGGCGGACCGGGCGGGGGCCGCCGATGGTCCCCGATGCCCTCCTTCGTCCGGGCGCCGCGCGCACTGGATCCCCGACCGGGTCGAGATGACGACGGCGCAGCGGGCCACCGTCCACATGGCGGCCTCCCTCCTCCTGGACTACCCGCAGGAGACCGGGCCTGGCGGCGCGCCTGGACGCCGTCGAGCAGGCCCTGGCCGGGCCGACGGCGCCGCCCGAGCGGGCGGGCGCCCCTGGCGCAGTTCGTGGCCACGGCGCGCGCGTGGGGGCCCGGCCCCTGGCCGAGCACTACGTGGAGACCTTCGACCGGCGTCGGCGCTGCTGCCTGTACCTGACCTACTACGCCGTGGGGGACACCCGGCACCGGGGCGCCGCCATCCTGGCCTTCAAGCAGGCGCTGGCGGGGGCCGGCTACGAGATGACGTGCGGCGAGCTGCCCGACTACCTGCCGGTGGTCCTGGAGCTGAGCGCGCGCAGCGGCGACGAGATCGCCCGGGTCCTGCTCGCCTCGCACCGCGAGGGCATCGAGGTGCTGCGCAGCGCGCTGGTCGACGTCGGCTCCCCTACGCCCGCCTGGTGGAGGCCGTCTCCATGACCCTGCCGCGGATCGACGCCGCCACCGCGGACCGCGTCCGGGCCCTGGTGGCGGCGGGCCCGCCCACGGAGACAGTGGGCGTCACCGAGGTCCTGCCCTTCCCGTCCACGCCCGTCTCCCCGGCGGCCCGCGCCGCCCTCGAACCGGACGTCCTGTCCGCCGTCGCCCGCAACGCATCCCGGAAGGCCCGATCATGAGCACCTTCGAGCAGTCCGTCCTGTGGACCGCCCTGCCCTACGCGTCCTTCGTCCTCCTGGTGGCGGGGCTCGTCTGGCGCTACCGCACCGACCAGTTCGGCTGGACGAGCCGGTCCTCGCAGTGGAACGAGTCGCGGATCCTGCGCTGGGCCTCGCCCCTGTTCCACTTCGGCATCCTGTTCGTGGCCGCCGGCCACGTCATGGGCCTGGGGTGCCCAAGTCCTTCACCGAGGCGGCGGGCGTGCCCGAGCACGTGTACCACCTCATGGCGGTCATCCCCGGCACGATCGCCGGGGTCATGACGATCATCGGGCTGGGCGGGCTGCTGTACCGCCGCTTCGTGGTCAAGTCGGTGCGCCTGGCCACGACGAGGAACGACAAGATCATGTACGTCCTCCTTCTCCTGCCCATCTGCCTGGGCGCCTGGGCGACGATCTCCACCCAGCTCATGGGGGGCCTGCACGGCGGCTACGACTACCGCGAGACGATCAGCCCCTGGTTCCGCTCGATCTTCATGCTCCGCCCGCGCGCCGAACTCATGGCGGACGTGCCCCTGGCCTTCAAGCTGCACATCGTGGCGGGCCTGCTGCTGTTCGCCATCTGGCCCTTCACGCGCCTGGTGCACGCCGTCTCCCCTCCCGTGGGGTATGTGACGCGCCCCTACATCGTCTACCGCTCCGCGGCGGGGCGACCTCCACCGTCGCGCCGCGCCGCGCTGGGACCCGGTGCGCACGCAGGGCACCGGCAACCAGGGGCCGACGACCTCACGCCCTCCCAGGGGGCGTGAGGGCTCCCGGCGCCCTCCCGGCGAGCCGCGGCCCGCGCCCGCCCCGGGGGAGTCGTTTTGGTGATGTCACCTGGGATCGCATTGTGCAGGCGGGCTCGCGCGGATTGAGCGCAGGCGGATTTTGTCGCGCTGAGCTCGCATGGTGCGAGCCGAGGCGGATTTCGTTGCGCTGGGCTCGCATTGCGCAAGCCGGGCTCGGGTCTGCGCCGGCCCAGGATCGCGCCGATCCCGACCTCCGGGCCACCGCTTCCGATGAGATAAGGATCGCTGCGCCCCTTCTCGTCGGATCACCGGAGATGCTCCGGGGCGGGGCCGACGCCGCCGATGCCCAGGACGTGATCGCCGGTCCTCTGCTCGTCGAGATGTGCATTTTCGCTCTCGAGTGGTGCATTTTGCACTCGAGAACGACGGTTGGAACTGCACTTTCGAGTGCGAAGCGCACGTCTGCGGGCACCTCCGCGTCGTGGTCGCCGTCCGAGCCGCGGCAGCTCGGGTTGTCCATCTGTTGCAAAGGCCCGGATCGAGCTGGAGCACGTGAAAGCGAATCGTTGATATTCCGCGCTTTCTTCTGCGGCCGATCCCGGCCCGGAGCCCTCTGCAACAGATTTGGACAAGCCGCGGACCGCCCAGGAGTCCCATGCGCACCACCCGGACCCGCCCGTCCGCGCCATCATGACGATCCCGACCCGCGAGCCCGTCATCTTCGATGAGAGGGGCCCGTTTCATATGATCTGAGCGTCTGCACGAGGGGGATGACCATGATCCGGCCGGAGATCGAGGAACTCGAGCGCCTGGGACCCCTGCCCGCGGATGACGACGACTATCCCGGGATCGACCGGAGGCTGTTCGACGTCGAGCATCTCCTCGCCGTCGTCGATCCTCCCGTCACCGTGGAGGAGGCGCGGTGCTGGCCGCGCTGTTCCCGCGGGACGGGGCACCTCTACGGCCTGGCGTGGTCGTTGCTGCACCTCATCGAGACCCTGGGCGTCGACGACGGCCTCAGGGAGGTCGTGCCCGGAGTCGATTCCGCGCAATGGCGCAAGATGTTCGAGCAGCGCCTGGAGAACGCCGAGGACCCGCGCCGGCCGGGATGACGACCGGCGCCGGCGGCGGGATGACGACCGCCCCTGATCCCGGCCCCGGGCGCCGCGTCCCGGGGTATCGGGCCCATGGTACGCTCGGCGCCATCGGAGAGTACCGCCGTGCGAGCCGAGGGGTCCCTGACGCGCCCGGAACGATGAAGTCGACGCCCGGGGGCGTCGTCGACTTCTCGGCCGAGGAGGAACGAACAATGCGTGAGGACCGGACCCGGAGCCGGCCCGGGGAGTCGACGACGACGTTGCGCACCTGGTCGAGTCGCTGCGCGAGGCGCAGCGGCGTGCGGCCGGTATCAGCCGGAGGGCCCTGCGGGACTTCGTCCGCACCCGCCTTCGCGAGGGCCGTGGTGTCGCCGAGGCGATGCTTGTCACCGGGACGCTGCGGGGCGCCGACATCGTCGAACTCGTGCCCGAACTCGTGCCGCTGGTCAGCAGCGAGGAGTACGGCGAGAGGGCCGGCGAGCTTTTGGCGAGGATCCCCTTCGACGAGGCCGTCGAACTGGTGGTGCCCGAGGTTCTGGGAATGATCCTGCGCGTCGACTACTGGGACCTGTGGAACCTGGCGCGCCTTCTGCACCGTCTCGGCCACCACGACGCCCTGCGGCACGTCGTCGAGGTGATCGACTCGTGCTGCGACCCGGATACGCGGATGGTCGGCGAGTGGATCACCGATGAGCTGCTGAGCGCGGCCGCCGTGACGGATGTGACGGAGTTCGTCCGGAGAGCGTCCGCGGGCAGGAGATCATGGTCCCCCGCCATCGCCTCAGGGAATTGCGCAGACGGCGTCCACGACTCGGAACTTCACAATATCCTGGGGAGCCCGATGTCGGGGAGTCATGGATGCGCCTGCAGCGGGAGAGGATCTGCTCGGCTGCTTCGGCGTCGATATTCCACTGCTGTTCTGCACGAATGAGCTCGCCGAGGGGACTGGCGGATCCGGTCGTGGTCGCGAGCGTCCCTTCGCTCACCAGACCGGTAGTGGCATGCGACAGGGGAGGTTCTGGAGCACTCGTTCGGAACAATATTCGACCCACGGGATTTCTACCCATTGGGCTTCAGCGTCATGGATCTCTGCAACAGATGGCATGAGGCTCACACGGCCGGTAGATCACGGTTCGCCGCCGAGCGGCCCGAGGCCGGCGGAACCGGGCGCGATGACGCCCCAGAACCCGATTTTTCCCGGACTCGCCGGTTACGATGGCTGCGGCGCCGTCCGGCCCCGTGCGCACCGGCACGATGGAGGACGGAGCCAGGGGCCCGGCACCGGGGCGGGAGCCCGCGGACCCGGCCTCGCAATCGCACTGAACCGAAAGGACCCCCATGCGCCTCTCGCGCCGCCTGGCCATCACCGCACTCTCACTCGTCTCCGCCGCCGCGCTCGTCGCGTGCGGGGGCACCGCCTCCGACTCGACGAACCCCGCGACCCCTGCGGCCGGCGCCCAGGGCGCCTCCGCCGGCGCGGACATCACCGGCGAGGTCACCGTCTTCGCGGCCGCCTCCCTCCAGGACGCCTTCAAGACACTGGCCGAGTCCTTCCAGAACGCCCACCCGGGCGTCCACATCACCTTCGACTTCCAGGGATCCCAGGAGCTCGTCGCCTCCCTGGACGGGGGCGCGTCCGCCGACATCCTGGCCACCGCCAACAACTCGACCATGACCGACGCCGCGAGCAAGGGCCTGGTCGGCGAGCAGACCGAGTTCGCCACCAATGTCCTGACCCTCATCGTGCCGGCCGGCAACCCGGCGGGCGTCACCGGCATCAACGACGGCTCCCTGGACAAGGCCGACCTGGTCATCTGCGCCCCCGAGGTCCCCTGCGGCGAGGCCACCCAGAAGCTCGCCGCCGAACTCGGCGTGACCCTCAACCCCGTCTCCGAGGAGCAGAAGGTCACCGACGTGCGCGGCAAGGTCGAGTCCGGCGAGGCCCAGGCGGGCATCGTCTACACCACCGACGCCGCCCAGGCCGGCGACAAGGTCGAGACCATCGCCCTTCCGACCAACCCGTGATCAACCACTACCCGATCGCGCTGACCAAGTCGGCCGCCAACTCTCAGGCCGCCCAGGCATTCATCGACTACATCCTGTCCCCCGAGGGTCAGAAGGTCCTCCAGGACACCTACGGCTTCGGCGCGCCGGGCGCCGCTCCGGGACGACGAGCGACCCCGGCGGCCACTCCGGCCGCGACTGGGACGCCGGCGGAGACCGACTCCGGCCCCGGCGCAGACGGCGACTCGGCCCCGCGCAGACGGCCCCGCTGAGACGGGCCAGCCGCAGAACAACTGACCGATCCGGCTCCCGTGGGCCGGCGTCCGCGGACGCCGGCCCACGTCTCGCGACAGGCCCTCCACATGACCCGCCAAGACCCCCGCCCGCCGGGACCGTCCGCCCGCAGCCCGCCGGGAGCCCGCCGCCCGCAGCCCGCTCGTCGGTCCGCCCGACGCCGCTCGCGCGCGGCCCGCAATCCCCTGCCCCCGCCCGTGCTCCTCCTCGCCGTCCTGGGCGCCTGCGCCATCGTCCTGCCCTTCGTCGGACTGGGCACGCGCGTGGCCTGGAACGAGCTGCCGACGCTGCTCGCCTCCACCTCCGCGCGCGCCGCCCTGGACCTGTCCCTGCGCACCTGCCTGATCGCCACGGCGATCTCGGTGAGCCCTGGGTGTGCCCTGGCCCTGCTGCTCGCCCGAGACTGGCCGGGCGTGCAGGGTGGGCAGGGTCATGGCCGTCCTGCCCATGACCATGCCGCCCGTCGTCGCCGGCATCGCCCTGCTGTCGACCCTGGGCCGCCGGGGCGTGCTCGGCCCCTCCCTGGAGGCCGCGGGCATCAGGGTCTCTTCTCCACCCTCGCCGTCGTCATCGCCCAGGTCTCGTGTCCATGCCCCTACCTCGTGGTGACCCTGGAGGCGGCGCTGCGCAGCCGCGACACCCGCCTGGAGACCATCGCCCGCACCCTGGGCGCCCGCGAGTGGCGCGTCCTGACCCGCATCACCCTGCCGCTCGTCGGCCCGGCGCTCGCGCGCGGGACGGCGCTGGCGCTGGGCCGCAGCCTGGGCGAGTTCGGGGCGACCATCGCCTTCGCCGGCTCCAAGGAGGGCGTCACCCGCACCATGCCCCTGGCGATCTACCTGGAGCGGGAGAGCGACACGGCCACCTCCCTGGCGCTGGCGGTCGTCCTCATCGCCCTGTCCTTCCTCATCGTGGGCGCCACGAGCATCCAGTGGGGCGACGCCCTCGCGGCCCTGAGGGCCCGACGAGCGCCCGGGACGCGCCCGACGACGAGTCGATCGGGCCGCCCCTCGGCCGCCTCGGCCCCCGCAGCGCCCGACGCGACCGGCGGGACCGGGACGCCCGGCCCGCCGCGGCCCGACGAGCCCGCCCCTGCGCATCGCCTTCGCCTCCACCGCCCGCGACGTCGTCGTCGATCTGACCGTCGAGGCCGGCCGCACCCTGGCGCTCGTCGGCCCCAACGGCTCGGGCAAGTCCACCGCCTGCGCCGTGGCCGCCGGACTGCTCGACGCCGAGCCGGCCGGGTGAGCCTGGGCGAGCGCGTTCTGGACGGCCCCGGCGCCTTCGTGCCGGCCGGGCGGCGCGACGTCGCCCTGCTGTCCCAGGCCCCGGGGATCTTCCCGCACATGAGCGTCCTGGACAACGTCGCCTTCGGGCCGCGCTGCCGGGGCGCCTCCGCGCGGGGCCTGTCGGCGCGCCCGCGCCGAACTCGCGGCCGTGGGCGCCTCGCACCTGGCCCCGCCCCGGCGGCGAGCTGTCGGGGGTCAGGCCGCCCGGGTGGCCCTGGCCCGCGCCCTGGCCGCGCGCCCGCGCGCCTCGTCCTCGACGAGCCCGCATGGCCGCCCTGGACGTGACGGCCCGCGCCCAGATGCGCTCCGTCGTCGGGCGGCGCGCCGCCGAGAGGGCTGACCGTCCTGCTGGTCACGCACGACGTCCTGGACGTGGCCGCCCTGGCCGACGACGTCGCCGTGCTCCAGGACGGGCGCGTCGTCGAGTCCGGGCCCGCCGCCCGCGTGCTGGCCGCCCCTGTCTCCGACTTCGCCGCGCGCCTGACCGGCACCGCCGTGCTCCTGGGCGCACTGGAGGGCGACCGCGGGGCCCCGCGACTGCGACTGGTCTCCGGCGGGCTCATCACCGGTCGGCCCCAGGAGGCGGACGACGACGCGGCGCTCGCGGTCCCGTCCGCCGCATCTGCCCTCGTCGTCCCGGCCCGGCCGAGACCTCATCCGCCCCATCCGCCGCCCTGAGCGGCCCGGGGGCGGCCCTCGTGCCGCCCGACGCCGTCGCTCCTCTACCCCGTGGGACCGGGCGCGCCGTCGGGCAGTCCGCGCAACGCGCTCACCGGCCGCGTCACCGGCGTGGGAGCGCGCCGGCGCCCTCGTCACGGTCGCCCTCGACGTCGGCGGGGGCCAGGTCCTCACCTCGGCGATCACGACGGCGGCCCTGACGGAACTGGGGGTGCGCGAGGCCAGGAGCTGCGCTGCGTCATCAAGGCCGTCCAGGTGTCGGATCCCGGCCCGTCCCGCCGCGAACCGGGAGGGCGGGGGACCGGGTCCGGGCCGCGGGGCTTCCGTCCCGCCGCGAACCGGGAGGCGGCCGTGAGTGAGCCCGTCGCCGGCGTGATCTCGACGAGCGCCGTCGGCCCTGACCCCGCCGAACGACGCCGCTACCACCGCAACATCCTCGTCCCGCAGGTCGGCGCGGCCGGTCAGGAGCGGATCCGGGCGGCCCGCGTCCTCGTCGTCGGCGCCGGGGGCTCGGCTCGTCGGCCGCCCTCCACCTGGCGGCCGCCGGCGTGGGGCGGCTGGGGATCGTCGACCCGGACTCGGTCGAGATCTCGAACCTCCAGCGGCAGATCCTCCACCGCACCGCCGACGTCGGGCGCGCCAAGACCGACTCGGCCCTGCGAGACCCTCACCGCGCTCAACCCCGATGTCGAGGTCCTCGCCCTCCCGCTGCGCCTGACCGGCGCCAACGCCCCGCAGGTGCTGCGCGGCTGGGACGTGGTGGTCGACGGGACGGACAACTTCCCCGCCCGCTACCTCCTGGGGGACGCCTGCGCCCTGCTGGGCGTCCCGCTGGTGCACGGCGCGGTCCTGCGCACGCACGGGCAGGTCGCCGTCTTCGACGCAGCCCGCGGCCCCTGCTACCGCTGCCTGCACCCCGACCCGCCGTCGCCCGGCCGGGCGCTCTCCGCGCCGAAGTCGGCGTGCTCGGGGTCCCTGCCGGGGATCATCGGCTCCATGCAGGGCCGCCGAGGCCCCTCAAGCTCGTGATCGGCGGGGCGCGCCCGCTCATCGGGCGGGTCCTGGTCCTGGACGTCTGGGGCGGCGCCGTCACCGAGCTGCCGGTGCGCAAGAACCCCGCCTGCCCGACCTGCGGGGCGCGCCCGGGGCCAGACCCGGCCGACCGAACCGACTGAATCGCCCGGGTCGACGGGGCTCGACCGTGAGAAACCCCGCGGTCCGGGCGGACCGGGATCGCGCCGATGACTCGCCGGGGCGCCCGCAACGACACGCCGCCCGGGTGGTCCTGGGAGTACCTGGGACGCCGGCCGGGCGAATCGTAGGGTGGGGCGTCGGCGTCCGAGCACCACCGGGCGCCAGTAACGGAGGACTCCATGAGTACCGCACCCGCCCTGCCCGCCACCATGCGCGCCGTCGTCATGCGCGCCCCCGGCGACGTCGTCGTCGAGGACGTCGAAGTGCCCCGCGTCGTGCACCCGACCGACGTCGTCCTCAAGATCGAGGCCGCCTGCGTCTGCGGCTCCGACCTGTGGCCCTACCGCGGCCTGCAGCCCGTGAAGAACCGGCGCATGGGCCACGAGTACGTGGGCACCGTCGTCGAGGCCGGCGACGACGTGAAGAACATGAAGATCGGCGACTTCGTCATCGGCTCCTTCATGGTCTCGGACAACACCTGCGAGATCTGCCGGGCGGGTTACCCCTCGCGCTGCGCCAACGCGGGCTCGTACACGGGCATGCAGGCCCAGTACGCCCGCGTCGAGCTGGCCGACGGCACGCTCGTCGTCGTCCCCGGCGGCAAGCCGGAGGACCCCGACCGCCTGGCCGACTACCTCGCCGCCTCCGACGTGCTGGGCACCGGCTGGTTCCTGCGGCCGTGGCCGCCGAGGCCGGCCCCGGCAAGACGATCGCCGTCGTCGGCGACGGCGCGGTGGGCCTGTGCGCCGTCCTGGCCGCCAAGGCGCTGGGGTCCGAGAGGGTCATCGCCTTCTCCCGCCACGACGACCGCGCGGCGCTGGCCCGCGAGTTCGGGGCCGACGTCGTCATCGCCGAGCGCGGCGAGGCCGGCGCGGCCAAGGTCAGCGAGCTGACCAATGGACTGGGCGCCCACGGGGTGTGCGAGGCCGTGGGCACCCAGCTGTCCATGGACCAGGCCATCGCCTCGTGCCGCCCGGGCGGCCACGTCGGCTTTCGTCGGCGTCTCCCACGACCAGAAGATCGACGGGCAGACCCTGTTCTTCTCCGAGTGCACCTGCTCGGCGGGCCGGCGCCCGTGCGCCGCTTCCCTGCCGGACCTGATCCGGCGCATCCAGTCCGGTCAGATCCGTCCCGGGCGCGTCTTCACGCGGCGCCTGCCGCTGGAGGAGGCCGCCGAGGCGTACAGGGCCATGGACGAGCGCCGCGAGATCAAGGTGCTGCTGGAGGTCTGAGGCCGCGCAGCCGGACGCCGGGGAGCCACGGGGACGGGCGGGCGGCGCCGCCGGGAAAGGGAGTCTGTCTTGAGGAGAACCAGGAGGACGACGGCGATCGTCGCCGCGGTCGCGGTGTGCGACACTGGGACTGGTGGCCGCCTGCCTGTTCTCGTCCTGCCCCGCATGCACGGGGATGTGAGCCACGTCGACAGACGTGTGGTGAACCTCGGCGACCGCAGCGAGCAGGGACGTCGAGGCCGCGATGGACGCGGTCGAGGAGGCTTCGTGAGCGGGTTCGGGACTGCGCGCTGACCGACCTGTGGTTCGACGCGAGCGGAGGAATCCTGAAGTACGAGGAGGAGTACGGTGCGGACAACGTCCTGGTGCTGGACTCGAAGTTCACCACGGGGCCGTGGGCGGACCCTCGCTCAACCCCGACTCCGGCTACACCTGGGATGGGTCCTGGTGAGGACAGGCACCGGCTGGAGCATCAAGAGCTACGGGATCAGGGTGACCCGGCGACCCGGGGCCGGGGCAGCCGACGCCGTCGGTCAGGGCCCGGGCCCGGCGGCCGCTGAGGCGACCGCGGAATCCTGCGGATCAGGCGGCCGCGGCGGGCGCGGCCCGGCGCCGACGACGACGGCGGACGGCGGAGACGGTGCCGGTCACCGTCAAACCGATGCTCACCACGCACAGGCCGAAGCCGACCCGGTGGACGGGCACCGCCGAGTGATCGTGGTCCCAGTAGGCCTGGAAGTCCTCGACGCTGAGCGGGCACTGCTTGCCGTCGACCTCGATGGCGAAGCCCGAGGTCGGGTTCCCCTCCTCGACGCAGGTGTAGCTCGGCGGATCGCCCAGGTGACGGACGAAGAAGAGGCCCACTCCGGCGGCGAATAGGGATGATGGCGGCAAGGAACCAGTACAGGGGTTTCATGCCGTGGATCATACCGCCCCTCATCCCGCCCCGTGGGCCGTTTCGCAGCCACGGATGGGGCCCGCGCCATGGCATGATCGCCGCGGCGCGGGCGTGCGGACCCGACTCCGCCGTCGGAGCCGACCGCCGGAGCCGCCACCGCCGCGACCATCAGCAGACGACGGACCACTCCCGTCCGCGCCGCAACCACCTCAGGGAGGACAGGCCGTGCAGTACGTCGACTCACGCGACCTTCGCAAGGCGCGAGGCCTTCTACACCCGAACCGCTGGCCGCCTTCATCGCCGGCTGGGCGCTGCGCGACCCCGACGACTCGGTCCTCGAGCCCTCCTGCGGCGAGGCCGTCTTCCTGCGGGCCGCCGCCGCCCGGCTCGCGCGCTCGGCGCCGCCCGACCGCCGGCCAGCTCACCGGCGTGGACCTGCACGCCGCCTCCGTGGACAGGGGCCCGCCGTCGTCTCGGTGAAGCGGGCCTGAGCGCCCGCCTGGCCGTGGCCGACTTTTTCGACTATCGCGCCGCCCGCCCGGTCCGGGCCGTCATCGGCAACCCGCCCTACATCCGCTACCAGGACTTCCGGGGCGCCGCCCGCACCAGGGCGCGCCGGGCCGCGCTGGCCCAGGGGTCGGGCTGACCGCCCTGGCCTCCTCGTGGGCGGCCTTCGTCGTGCACGCCGCCTCCTTCCTCGCCGTCGGCGGGAGGATGGGGCTCGTCCTGCCCGCGGAGCTGCTGAGCGTCAACTACGCCGCACCGGTGCGCGAGTTCCTGCTGCGCCGCTTCGAGCGGGTGCGGCTGATCCTGTTCGACGAGCGCGTCTTCCCCGGCGTCCAGGAGAGGTCGTCCTCCTGCTGGCCGACGGTCACGCGACCGGCCCCGGCGCCGACCACGTCGAGATCGCCCGGCTCGCGGCCTCGACGATCTCAGTGGCCCCGGCGGGTCTTATCGGCGCCGCCGGGCTCCGCGACCTCGATGAGTTCCGCGGCGCCGCCGGCCCGGCCACCCCGGCGCGCTTCGACCGATGGCGACCCGCCTCCCCCGGGGACAAGTGGACCGGCGCCCTGCACACCTGCCGCGCCTACGAGTCGGTGACGGGGGCCGACGACGGCGCCTTCGCCGTCCTCGGCTCCTGGGGCGCCTGTCGCTGGGCGGGGTGACGGGCGCCAACGGATTCTTCGCCTCCACCCGGCCCGCGCCCGCGAGCTCGGGCTGGGGACCCGGCGACCTGCTGCCGCTCAGCCCGCCGGGCTCGGCCCACCTGCGCTCCCTCGTGCTCGACGACGCCGCGGTGAGGCGCCTGGGCGGCCAGGGCCGCGCGACCCTGCTCTTCTCCCCGCCCGGCAGACCCTCGGCGGCGGCGCGCCTACATCCGCGCGGGCGAGGGCCGACGGCGTCGACCGGGCCTACAAGTGCCGGGTGCGCACACCCTGGTGGCGGGTGCGCTGCCCGCGAGGCGGACGTCCTGGTGACCTACATGAACGACGAGTCCGTCTGCCTGTGCGCCAATCTCGCGTGCGTGCGCCACCTCAACTCCGTCCACGGCCTGCGCCTGGCCGACGGCGCCCGCCGCCTGGGCGCCCCCGTCCTGGCCCTGGCCGCCGCGAACTCCGTCACCGCCCTGGGCGCCGAGCTCGTCGGCCGGTCCTACGGCGGGGGCCTGCTCAAAGCTCGAGCCGCGCGAGGCGCGCGCTGCCCGTGCCCTCCACCGGCCTCGTCGCCCGCCGCGCCCGCGCCCTGAGGGACTTCCTCCCCGCGGCGCGTCGGCTCCTGACCGCCGGGCAGCGGGAGCGCGTCCGGAACGAGGTGGACCGGATCCTCGGCCTGGAGGCCCTCGTCGGCGCCGACGGCGCCGAGGCAGATCCGCGACGCCCGGGGCACCTGGTCTCCCGGCGTCGGGCGCGGGCCGACCGGCCGAGGTCCGAGGGACTCGTAGCGCCGGCGGCGCGGGTGCGCCGCTACCCTCGGGGCATGAGCACTCCGGCCACCCCCGCACTCCCCCGACGACGGAGCGCCGCTGGCGCAGGGACCTGGATCTGGCGCACGCGATCGCCGACCAGGTCGATCCGGTCACCCGGGCGCACTTCGAGCGCCAGGACTTCGAGGTCCAGACCAAGCCGGACCTCACCCCGTCACCGACGCCGACCGGCAGGCCGAGCGCATGATCCGCGAGAGCCTCTCGCAGGCGCGAGCGCGCGACTGCGTCCTGGGCGAGGAGTTCGGGCAGACCGGCCGCTCCCCGCCAGTGGGTCATCGACCCGATCGACGGCACGAAGAACTTCGTGCGGGGCGTGCCCGTGTGGGCCACGCTCATCGGCCTGGTCGAGGACGGCGAGGTCGTCGTCGGCCTCGTCTCCGCCCCGGCGCTGGGGCGGCGCTGGTGGGCGGCCGCGGGCGGCGGGCGCCTGGACAGGGGCGCTCCCTGAGCGCATCGCGCCGCCTGCGCGTGTCCGGCGTGAGCGGGACCTGGAGGACGCCTCGCTGTCCTACGCCTCGCTGTCGGGCTGGGCGCGGCGCAGGCGGCTGGGGGCGATGCTCTCGCTCATGCGGGACTGCTGGCGCACCCGCGCCTACGGGGACTTCTGGTCCTACATGCTCGTGGCCGAGGGCGCCGTCGACCTGGCCGCCGAGCCCGAGCTGGAGCTCTACGACATGGCGGCGCTCGTGCCGATCGTCGTGCAGGCGGGCGGGCGCTTCACCTCCTGGCCGGGGAGGCCGGTCCCTGGGGCGGGGACGCCGTGGCCACGAACAGGCTCCTGCACGACGTCGTCCTGGAGCGCCTGGCCGCCGAGACCGACTGAGGGCGGGCGGCGGGGCACGGCGAGCCCCGCGGATCGCCCGCGGGACGCCGTGAGGCGGGCGGGCGGCGAGCAGCGAGACGCCGTGAGGCAGGTTCCACACGGACACTCAGCGCGCGTCCAGGGCGGCAACGGGTAGCCTCACGATCGCCACCGCCGCACGCACCCCTGGGAGACGCCATGAACTGGCTGCACGCCGTCATCCTCGGCATCGTCGAGGGCATCACCGAGTTCCTGCCCGTCTCCTCCACGGGGCACCTCAACATCGTTGAGAAGCTCCTCGGCTACCAGATCGACGACAAGGGCATGACCGCCTTCACCGCCATCATCCAGATCGGGGCGATCCCTGGCCGCCGTCGTCTACTTCTGGAGCGACATCGTGCGCATCGTCGTCGCCTGGTTCAAGGGGCCTGGCGAGTCAAGGGACGCGCGCAAGGACCCGACTTCACCCTGGGCTGGGGCATCATCCTGGGCTCCATCCCGGTGGCCGCCGTCGGCCTGCTGCTCAAGAGACTTCATCGAGGTCACCGCCCGCTCCATGTGGGTCATCGCCGGCGCCCTCATCATCTGGAGCGCCGTCATGTGGTTCGCGGACGAGCACTCCGACGGCCCGGTCGGCGCCACCCACGCCTCCACCGGCAAGGGCATGAGCGAGGTCAAGGTCAAGGACGCCCTCATCATCGGCTCCTTCCAGGCCCTCGCGCCCGTGCTGCCGGGCATCTCCCGCTCGGGGCGACCATCTCCGCAGGGGCTGTTCCTGCGCTTCGACCGGGTGACCGCCACCCGCCTGTCCTTCTTCATGGGCATCCCCGCGCTCATCGCCGCGGGCCTGCTCGAGGCGGTCACGGCGGCGGAGGACATCAGCTCCCCGCAGATCGGGTGGACCGCCACGATCATCGCGACCGTGGTCTCCGGCGTGGTCGCCTACGCGACGATCGCCTGGCTGCTGAAGTTCGTCTCCTCCAACAAGTTCACCGACTTCCTCCTGTACCGGGTGGCCCTGGGCGTGATCATCATCGTGCTGGTGGCCACGGGCACTATCGCGGCCTGAGCGGCCCGCCGCCGCCCCCCCCTCCCGTTGGGATGCGGGGCGGGCGGCGGCGGGCTGTCACGCTGCCGCCGCCCCTGCCCGCCCTCGCGGTGACGCGAGAGGGACCGACGAGGGCCAGCGCGACGAGCCGGCGGGACGGTGCGACCTGCCGTTCCGCCGGTTTCGCGGTCTTCTCCGCCGGTTTCGGCGAATCAGCCCTCGACGGGCGTCCGTCAGGCGCCAGGGGACCGGGGTGTACTTCGAGTCGGCGGGGCGGTCCACGATCACCGTCTTCTCCCCGTGTCCGGCCACGCCATGCAGATGCGGGCGCTCTGCCCGTCCTCGGACAGGGAGATCAGGTTGAGATCGGCCGAGGGGCCGGTGCGAATCGGCGCCGACGGGCAGGTAGTCGACGGGGAAGACGTAGTTCCGCCGGAGATCAGCGTGACTCCGCTGGCGGCGACGATCGAGCTGACGCCGCCGAGCTCGCCGCGGGCGTTGTTCAGCCCGAACCCGGCCGAGTCCCTGAAGTAGGTGGACAGGAACTTCAGCTTCTGATCGTTCCCCGACGACGAACTCGCCGAAGAGCAGCCCGCCGCGCCGCGTCACCTTGTCCAGGACGATGGTGACCCCCGGGTCGTCGGCGCCGCTCGAGACGGAGACGCCGTCGGGCCCCTTCGCGCTGGGCCCGGCTCGCCTGCGGCGCGTCGCCCTCGCCGGGGTCTGCGGGGCGTCCGGCTTGGTGCCGCCGGTGGGCGTGATGACGATCTCGACGCGGCGGTTGGCGGCGCGGGCCGCGTCGTCGGTGCCCTGCGCTCGAGGCTCGGTCTCGCCCTTGCCGGTCGTCTGAACCGTCCACGCCGACAGGGGCGTGAGCTGCCCCAGGCGGTCCGACACCGCCTGCGCCCGCTTCTCCGACAGCGTCTGGTTGTAGGCGTCGTCGGCCACGTCATCGGTGTGGCCGGTGACGGTCAGGGCCCCGCCGTCGGGGTACGAGGCGATGGTGTCCGACACGCCCTTGAGGATCCCTCGGCGTCGGCCGACAGGTCCGCCGAGTCCGACTCGAAGGACACGTCGTTGGACACCGTCACCTTCACCGAGTCGTCCGTGGTCAGCTCGCTGGTGGACCGGTCGACGGCCTCGACGTAGCGCTCCAGGGCGAGCGGCGCCACCCGGTTCTGATCGGGCTCCGCCTCCTTGAGGACCGCCTGCGCATCGAGGGTCCGGGACGGCGCTGGCGTCCACGACCGGCACCTCGAAGAAGCCCGTGTCGCTGAGCATGACCGTCACGCTCGTCACCTCGGGTCCCACCCGCCGAAGGTCGGGTGGTAGTCGACCGACCCGCCCGCCTTCACGCCGGGCAGGCCCGCGACGGCGCCCCGCGTCGTCACCCAGACGCGGCCGGCGTCGGGATCGACCATTCTCAGGGCCGAGTGGCCGTCAGGTCATGCACAACGGTGCCGACCCACCGGTCGCCGACGCCCAGCTCGGCCGTCCTGGATCGGGATCGTCGGACGGACGGTCGACGTGGAGGCACAGGATCGAGGAGGACTCGTCCACGCGCACGAGCGGGCCGATCCTCACGTCGAGTGTGGCCGCCCAGGACGTTCTCGAGGCGGGTGTCGACCGCCGTCGGGGCGGCCCGACGGCGAGCCGCGCCGGGCGTCGAGGATCCATCCGCCGAGGGCGCCCGCCGTCGGCACCGGCACGCTGTCGTTGCAGGCGGCCGCGGCGCCGACGGCGAGGGTCAGGAGCGGCAGGGTCAGGGCATGACGGCGGGTCAGGACGCGGCGGCGGGGCGGAGGGGACGATTGGCGGAAGGCACGAGACACCTCTTCGTATGGCCGATGGAGCATGGAGCACGCGGTCGGCCGGTTTCTCGGCCGCGGCGGCACTCGCCACCGTAGACGCCCGCCCGCCGCCCGCCCATGGGGAGAAGCGCCCGGTCCCCTCCGTCCGTGTCCCCGTGGACAACCTGTTCAGAGCGTCCCTCGGCCAGCGGCGGGACGGGGAAGCGACACCTCGCCAGGCGCCCACCGGGCCGCCCGGCCCGCTCGAGATGCCACGGCCCTGTTCGATCCACTGCCCGACTCCGGCGCCGCAGATGCGGATCGGCCCGACGAGTGACACAGCAGTGCGGATGTCTCCAACGACAGAACACCCCCGCTCCACGCATGCCGGCGGTTCGATCCCGTAGACTGCCGGCATGGTCGCTCTCCCTGATCCCGCTCGGCACGCGCCTGGCCGAGTTCGTACTGCAAGCCCCGGTCGTGATGGCGCCCCGTCCGCCGACGCCCTCGGCGAGGAGGTCGCCTCCCGTCTGGAGGCCGGGGTCGCGGGACGCCCGACGCAGGTGCGAGAGCAGGGCGTTGACGCCGTCCTGCTGCGCAGTGCGGCGACCGAAGTCGAGATCCTCCTCGCGGAAGTGGTCGCCGATGACGACGCCGTCGGAGCCCTCGCCCGGGGCCCGGTCACTTCGAGGAGACCCTTCGCGAGCGGGCCCGGGATCGCCGCCGGGACGTGGAGGCGGTGGTCGAACCCTTCTTCGACGCGCTCGTGAGGCCGTCTGCGGGGAGTTCGCGCGACTGGTACCGGAATCCGCGTGTCCTCGGCGCGGGGACCCCACCCGCCCGCGCATCCGGTTCGGCAGCCGTCCCGCGGAAGATCCCGGGTTCGTCGTCAGGCGGGAGCAGGCGAGGCTGTTCGACGCCGTCTTCTCCCGAGGCCGCGCCGCCTCACGGTGCTCACGGGAGCGGCGGCGGCGGGAAGTCGCAGCTCGCGACCGCCGTCGCGGCCCGCTGCGAGGCGGAGGGCTGGCCGCTCGTCGCCTGGATCAGCGCGGAGTCCCGCGGGGCCCTCGTCTCGGGGTTGTCCGGCCTCGGCCGAAGGCTCGGCGTCGACGGCGGGCGGCAGCACTCCCCCGAGGATTCCGCGCGGCGGTGCCTTGAGGCGCTGGCGTCAGCGGAACGGGCGGACCGGCTCATCGTCCTGGACGATTTCGACAGTCCCGACGACCTGACCGACCTCATCCCTCGTGGGGAGGGGCTGCGAGTCCTGGCCGCGACGAGACGAACGGATTGGGATCAGGACCGCTTGGCGCATATTCGCGTGGGAGGCTTCGAGCGAGAGCAGTCGATCGGAATGCTGCTCGACCGCACGAATCAGACCGACCGCGAGGCGGCGGACGCCATCGCCGAGACTCTCGGCGACCTGCCGCTGGCAGTTTCGCAGGCCGCGGCAACTATCAAGCGCGGCCGGTACGATCTTGCGGATTATCTCGAGCAACTCGAGAAAAGTCTCCTCGAGGCCACGGCGCCGCCGTCCGGAGGAGATCGTCCCGAAGCGATTGGCACAGCTCTGCGGCTGGACTTCCAGAGCGCGCTCGAATGGATCGGGAGTCGGAGCCCGCGCCAGGCCATGATCACCCGTTACAATCTTGGCATTCTCGCCCTGCTCGCCGCCTCGGGAATACCCAGACGCTGGATGGAGGGCGCGGACGAGGGGTCCTCCGACGCCCGTGAGGCGCTGAACGCGCTCATCGAGTCCTCGGTCTGCAGACTATCGGAGGACGGCGCCGAGTGATGCTGCCCGGCTTCAGGTCCAGGCCATCCACGAGGACTGGGAGAACGATCCGGTGCAGCGGGAGCGGACCGAGAGGGAGGCAGTCGGTCTGCTGAATGTGGCGGATTTCTTCTACATACAGAAATCGCAGGGGAAGGTCCGGCTCCGGGAGGTCCTCGACCTTGTGGACCAGTTGCGGGCGACGGCCGAGCAGAACTACTCGAAGAACCTGTTCGCCAACCCCCGAATCGGAGACGCCATCACGGCCGTTCTCCAGTGCGCGACGGAACTCGGGATTCCCCAGACGTCCCTGCTCCTGTCCGGCGCCGTAGAACGTCTCGGCGATTCCCTGGGATCCGATCATCCCGAGGTCGTTCTGCGCGCGCGCACCAGTCTCGCCTACGCCTACAGGGATGCAGAAAGGCTCGATGAGGCCATCGACCTGTTCGAACAGGCCCTCGCCGACAACACCCGCGGTCTGGGGCCGGATCACCCCCGCACCCTCGCCGCCCGCGACGCTCTTGCGGGTGTTTACCGGGAGACGGGTGAACTCGATCAGGCCATCCCCCTGTATGAACGCAGTCTCGCCGATCGACTCCGCATCCTGGGCGCCGATAATCTCGATACTCTGCGCTCGCGCAACAATCTCGCCTACGTATATCAGACTGCGGGAAGACTCGATCAAGCCATTGATCTGTTCACACAGAATCTGGCGGAGCACGAGCGCCTCCTGGGCCCCGACCACGCCCTCACCCTCAGTGCCCTCAGGAATCTCGCCAACGCCTGCCAGGAGGCGGGCAGGATCGACGAGGCACATCCCTGTTCGAGCGGGTCCTCACCGACAGCATCCGCATTCTGGGGTCCCGATGATCCCGGCACCTTCATCTCCCGCAACAATCTCGCGGGAGCCTATCAGGGGTCGGGAAAGGATCAACAAGGCGATTCCCTGTTCCAGCAGAACCTCACCGACGAGTGCTCGGGCCCTGGGTCCCGATCATCACGACACGGTCGTTTTCCGCAACAATCTTGCGAACGCCTACGCGATCGCGGGGAAGCTCGACCGGGCCATCCCCTGTTCGAGCAGATCCTCAACGATCACGAACGATCCCTGGGGCCGGACCATCCCACACCCTCGCCTCCCGGGGAATCTCGCAGATGCTTATCGGGAGGCGGGCCGACTGGAATCCGCCATTGACCTGTTCACGAAGAACCTGGCATATCACGAGCAGATCCTCGGCCCCGAGAATCCCAATACTCTCTCATCGCGCAACAACCTCGCGGGTTCATATAAGGACGCGGGCAGGGCTGGAGAGTCCATCGAACTGTTCGAGCGGGTCCTGACGGACCGCGAACGCATCTCGGACCCGATCACCCCCGACACCCTCGCTTCCCGGAGCAATCTGCGGGCGCCTACCAGGAGGCGGGGAGGATTGATGAGGCAATTCCCTGTTCGAGCGGGTCCTGACGGACTGCGAGTGCTCATCAGGGACCGCGGATCTCACACTCTCGCCGCGCGAAACAATCTCGCGGGCGCGTACTGAAGTCGGGTAGCTGGATCAGGCCCTCCTCCTGTTCGAGCAGGTTCTGACGGACCGCGAACAGGCTCTGGGCACCATGCATCCTCTCACCATTATCTCGCGCGGCAACCTCGCGGGCGCTCTACGGGGACGCGGGCGAGCTCGCCCTGGCCGCCGATATGTTCGAGCAGACCCTGGTTGACAGTCAGCGCGTTCTGGGACCCAACCACCCGCACACCCCTCACCTCGCGCAATAACCTCGCCAGCACCTGTCTCGCGATGGGGAGGTTCGACCGAGCCATCGACCTGTTCGAGCAGAATCTCGCCGAGACCAGATACTCCTGGGACCCGACCACCCGCACGCCATAGCCTCCCGGGGAAATCTCGCCGCGGCTCATCGCGATGCGGGCAGACTCGACGAGGCCATCGACCTGTACGAGCGGACCCTGGCCGACTGCGAACGGGTCCTCGGCCCCACGCACCCCCAGACCGAGCTCTTCAGGAATAGGCTCGCCGCCGCCTACTGGGCCGCCGAGCGCCCCGAGGACGCCAGGGCCCTGCTGGGTCCTCTACCCGATATCGATGGCACGGGTGCGGGCCGGACCGGCGACTGAACGGGGCGCGGGCCGGACCGGCGACCGAGCGGGCGCGGGCCGAGCTTACGGCCGGTACGAATGCAGGCATCAGTGCTCCGGCCTGACGGCGGGGCGCCGTCGTCCTTCCTTCACCGGCGGGTCGACTTGTAGACTCCCGGCATGACCACCTTCTCCCTGGTCCCGCTCGGCACTCGTCTGGCCGCGCTCCTGCTGCGCGCCTCGGTCATGACAACCACCCGCCCCCGCCGTCGGACGATGCAACGGCCGCCCCGCCCGCCGACAGCGCGGCTGCGCCAGTCGAGGAGGTCCACGCCGGCTGGCGCGACATCGCTGCTCTCAGGAAGCGGGGCGATGAGGCGGCCGAGGTCCTCGGCGGGCGGATCGCCTTCCACCTGGAGCCGGGGTCGCAGATGTTCGGCGCCGGTGCGAGGCGGGGCGTCGACGCCGGTCTGCTGCGGGGGCGCGGTGACCGAGGCCGAGCTCCTCCTGGGCGAGTTCGCGGCTGACGACGCCGTCGTCCTGACCATTGCGCGCGAGCCCGACCGCGTCGAGCAGGTCGTCCGCAGGCGCGCCCAGAAGCACCGCCAGAACACGGGGAGCAGGGGCCGGGCCTTCTTCGACGCCCCTCGTGCGGGCCATCATCGGGGAGATCACCCGTCTGGCGGGAGTCGGAGGCTCCCGACAAGAGGCCGCCGACGGCGTTGCACCGGCCTTCAGAGCGTGCTCGAACAGATCAGGAGTCGGAGCCCGCGTCAGGCGGTGATCGCGCGCTGCCAGCTCGAAACTCTCGCCCTGCTCGCCGCCTCCGGTGTCCCCGCGCGCTGGCTGGAGTTCGCAGATGAGGGATCCGACGACGCCCGCGAGGCCCTGAACGCACTTATCGAGTCCTCGGTCTGCCGACTCTCCAAGGACAGCTCGACAGTCGGACTGCACCCGCTTCAAGGGCTGATGATTCGGGAGTCCTGGGAGGCCGAACCAGCGCATCGGGAGCGGATCGAGAAAGAGGCGGTGGGGCTCCTGGATATGGTGAACACGGTATTCATTCCGGGAATCACAGGGGGAGAATCGACGACGAGAGGTACTCGATCTCGCAGACCAGTTGCGAGAGATTGCCGATCAGGACTACTCAGAAGCCTGTTCGCCGACCCGCGCACCGGAAAGATCCTCGCAGCCGGTTTGCTGTACGTCATGGAACTCGAGGGAATCGAGTCCGCTATATCCCTGTCCAACGCGGTGGATAATCTTGTCCGCTCCCTGGGCCCCGACAATTCCTATACCCTGATCTCGCGCACAACCTCGCGTGCGCCTACCGGGATGCGGGCAGGCTCGACGAGGCCATCGACCTGTTCGAGCAGGTTCTCGCCGGCCGACTCGGGTCTTGGATCCTGATCACCTCGACATCCTGGCCTCTCGGAACAATCTCGCCGCCGCCTACGAGTTGGCGGAGAGACTCGACGACGCCATTCCCCTGTTCGAGCAGAACCTCACTGACTGCGAACGCATTCTGGGATCCGATCATCTCGACACCCTGGCCTCTCGGAACAATCTCGCGGGCGTCTACAGAGTCCGCGGGCAGGCTCGACGAGGCCATCGACCCTGTGAGCGGACTCTGGCCGACCAGTCGCGCATCCTGGGACCCGACCACCCTGACACCCTCGCCTCCCGGGGAAATCTCGCCGCCGCCTACGAGTCCGCGGGCAGACTCGACGAGGCCATCGACCTGCTCGAACAGAACCTGAGCGACCGGCTGCGCGTCCTGGGGACCCGACCACCCCGACACCCTGACCGCCCGCAACAACCTCGCCTCCGCCTACAAGTCCGCGGGCAGGCTCGACGAGGCCATCGACCTGCTCGAGCAGAACCTGACGGACCATGAACGGATCCTCGGCCCCGACCACCCCCGCACCCTCATCTCTCGCAATAACCTGGCAGGATCTTATCGGGGAGGCAGGCAGGCTCGACGAGGCCATCGACCTGTACGAGCGGAACCTCGACGACGGTCTGCGCATCCTCGGCCCCGACCACCCCTATATCTTCAGTTCCCGAAGCAATCTCGCCGGCGCCTACGAGTCCGCGGGCAGACTCGACAAGGCCGTCCCCCTGTTCGAGCGGACTCTGGCCGACCGTGAGCGCGTCCTGGGGCCGACCATCCCGACACCCTGACCGCCCGCAATAACCTCGCCGGCGCCTACCACGCCGCGGGCAGGCTCGACGAGGCCATCAACCTGCTCGAACAGAGCCTCACTGACCGGGCTCGTGTTCTTGGCCCCGATCATCCCGACGTCCTGGGGGCCCGCAACAACCTCGCCTCCGCCTACAAATCCGCGGGCAGACTCGACGAGGCCATCGACCTGTACGAGCAGAACCTCAAAGACTGCAGGCGCATTCTGAGTCCCGACCACCCCGACGTCTTCCTATTCCGCGATAATCTTGCGGACGCCCGCAGGAAGGCGGGAGAACTGGACCGGGCCATCGACCTGTACGAGCGGAACCTCGACGACCGCCTGCGCGTCCTGGGGCCCGACCATCCCGACACTCTGGCCTCGCGCAACAACCTCGCCCTCGCCTACGAGTCAGCGGGCAGGCTCGACGAGGCCATTGACTTGTACGAACAGAACCTGACCGACTGCGAACGCCTCCTGAGCCCCAATCACCCCTACATCGAGGTCTTCAGGGACAACCTCGCAGACGCTTATCGCCGTCGGACGCGATGAGGGACGTCAAAGGCCCTGCTGGGTCCTCTGCCCGATATCGATGGCACGGGTGCGGACCGTAGCAAAAATTCAACGAGATGACTTCAGGAGTCGATACTTGAATTTCTTCGAGGTGACGAAGGATTCGAATGCTTCGCAGGTGTTCTCGAAGAATGCCCTCTGCCTGTTGCTGATGGAGTTCTTGCCCTCGTTCCAGACTTTCTCTATGGGGTTCTTGTCGGGACTGTAGGGCGGCAGGTTGATGAACTGGACGCGTTCCAGGGGCTTCCCCTTCTCCGTCTGCGCGAGCAATGTGCTCGACTTGTGCCAACCGGCGTTGTCCCACACCACGACGATCGTCTTGTCCGGGTACTTCAGGGTGAGTTCGGTCAGGGGCCTTCACGACGCTGTCGGTATTGCATCGATCCAGTCGCATGAGATCCACCCTCCCGTCCGATTCGTGGAGGAAACCGATGTACTTCTGGGACTGCCGCTCCCGATCGACCCTGATCCTGGTCCTGACGCGCCTCTTGCACCAGGCCCTGCGAATAATCGCCTCGTGCTCGATGCCCACCTCGTCGGCGGACACCACTATGACATCCTCGCGGACCTTCTTCTCGTTGCCCGCCTTCTCGTCGTCCGCATTCTTCTCGGTCTCCCGCCGTCCCCGGTCCTCCTTCTTCCCGTCCTGCTTCTTCCCGTGATCTCGGCGATCTTGGCGTCGATCTGCTCCATGCGGGCCTCGATCTCCGCATCGGGGCGCGGTGCCGGTCCCGCCCACGGGCTTGTGGAAGGACAGCTCCGCCATGTGGAATCGGCGGTGGTAGGAGGACCTGGACCTGTACTCGACGTTGAAATGCTCGTGCATCCAATCGGCCAGGCGGGGGACGTCCCAGAAGTCGGCGGGGATGCCCTGTTCCGACGGGGGCCGGGAGAGCGCCTCCCCGGTCTCCTCGGCCTGCTCCCGGGTGAGTTTCGAAGCGTTGTCGTTCCCGGCGTGTCCGGTGCGGATGGATTCCAGTCCGGACTCGTTCCACTGTCTGACCCATCTCTTGATCGTTTCGGTGGATCGCTCCACGAACTCGGCGGCGAATTCCTTGCCCGCACCCATCGACAGCATGATGATCGCCTCGGACTTGAGTCTCATGAGCTTGTGCGGAGCGCCCTTCTTGTGGTCCTGGAGGATGCGCAGCTCGTCATCGGTCAATTGAATCGCGCTCATGCCCCCATTATAACGCGCAATCCGATTCCAATCCACCCGGAATGCGCGCCCCGCGGGGGCCGTCCGTCTCCGCGGCGAGCCGAATTAACAGCGGTTTATCTTGTTTCGTATTTGCTACGGACCGGCGACTGAACGGGGCGCGGGCCGGGCCTGCGACTGAGCGGACGCGTCAGGAAAGGATTGTTCAGGGGTGGTCTTGAGGCGCCGGTGCGAGGTGCCGCGGTGATGGTCTGCTCGAATGTTTTCCAGGGTCGGCGGTAGGGCGATGGATTGATTCTCCAGGACTTGATGCGGCGGTGGTGCGCTCGAGCCACCTGGCGGATCCTGTTGACGCTCTTATTCTCCTCCTTCGCGGTTTCGCTCAGGTTCTCCGGTGGGGGCTTCTTATGAGGCGTGATCATCCCTTCCCGTACCTTGTCGCCCCGATCCACCGGAGGATCATTCCCTCGAGCAGTCCGGAGGCGTCCAGGGCGGCCGTCGTGCATGGACCCGTGTCCGGGCTATGAACCCTCTCCGTTGGGGCCGGACCAGGATCTGGACGTTCATCCCCGCGCCCGTGCTTGACCGACACAGAATCGCGGCGCCCGCGCGGTCCAGGCAGGAAGGAGGGTTGCCGTCCACCACGTGAGTCGCGGTCCAGACACCTCCTCCGCGGTGAGCGGCGGACGAGTCAGGGTGCGGGAGAAGGCGCTTCCGTCGAGGCGCCAGTGGCGCAGAGGCGAGTGGGCTTGCGACACGCGGGTCTCTCGATCACCCGCCTGCACGATGTTCTGGCCTAGGTGCATCACAAAGTCGCCCGCAGCGACGGACGGAGCCCAGGATCGGCGGATACCCTCGGCTCCTCGCGCAGCCGGGCAGGCAGCCCGTCGAACATCGTCATCGGTCCAGACGTGGTACCTCCATCATGATGGCCCACTCGCCCGGGGGTCATGGGGACGTTCTTTCCGCCGCGATGCCCACGGGATGAGGCCGTCATCACTCCTCGGAAATGACCCAGGACACACCCAGAATAGCCTTCCAGACTCCGGCGACTGAACGGGCCGGGCGGCGGCGGTACGAATGCACGGCATCGGTGCTCCGGTCCGACGGCGGGACACCATCTTCCTCCTTTCAACCAGCGGGTTGGTCTTGTAGACTCCCGGCATGGTCGTCTTCTCCCTGGTTCCGCTCGGCACTCGTCTGGCCGCGCTCCTGCTGCGAGCCTCGGTCGCTGACAACCACCTCGCCCCCGCCGTCGAATGACGCGACGACCGCCCCGTGCGCCAACAGCGCGGCCGCACCGGTCGGGGCGACGCGCGAGGACTGGCTCGCCGTCGAGAACCTCTCAGTGGGCGGGGCGATGAGGCGGCCGAGGTTCTCGGCGGGCGGATCGCCCGCGTCTGAGGCCGGGGTCGCCGACGCCCGGCGCCGGTGCGAGGCAGGGGCGTCGACGCGGGATCGGCTGCGGGCGCGCTGGCCGAGGCCGAACTCCTCCTGGGCAGATCGCGATGGACGACGCCGTCATCCTGACCATTGCGCGCGATCCCGACCGCTTCGAGGGATGTCATCCGCGGACGGGTTCAGAGCACCGCCCGAGCGCGGGCGCGGGGGCCGAGCCCTTCTTCGACGCGCTCGTGCGGGCCATCATCGGGGAGATCACCCGTCCGGCGGTATCCGGGGGCTCCCGGAGCGAGCCCGCCGGCAACGCTCCGCTGTCCTTCAGAGGCGTGCTCGAGCAGATCAGGAGCCGGAGCCCGCGCCAGGGCGGCGATCCGCGCCGCCAGCTCGGACTCTCGCCCTGCTCGCCGCCTCCGGCGTCCCCGCGCGCTGGCTGGAGTTCGCGGATGAGGGATCCGACGACGCCCGCGAGGCCCTGAACGCGCTCATCGAGTCCTCGCTCTGCCGGCTCTCGGAGGACGGCTCGACAGTCGAGCTGCACCCGTTTCAGGGACGGATGATTCGGGAGTCCTGGGAGACCGAACCGGCGCATCGGGAACAGATCGAGAAAGAGACGGTCAGGGCTCCTGGATGTGGTGAACGCGGTATTCATTCGAGGGTCACAGGGGAGAATACGACGACGAGAGGCTCTCGATCTCGTAGACCAGTTGCGAGCGATTGCCGATCAGGACTATTCAAGAGACCTATTCGCCGACCCGCGCACCGGAAAGATCCTCGCATCCGGATTGCTGTACGTCATGGAGCTCGAGGGCGTCGAGGGCCGTCATATCCCTGTCCGACGCGGTGGAGAACGCGGTCGCGCCCTGGGGCCCGACAATTCTTACGCCCTGATTTCGCGCAATAACCTCGCGTGCGCCTACCGGGATGCGGGCAGGCTCAGCGAGGCCATCGACCTGTTCGAACAGGTTCTCGCCGACCGGCTCCGAGCCCTGGAGCCGGATCACCTCGACATCCTGGTTTCTCGGAACAATCTTTGCCGACGCCTACGAATTGGCGGAAAAGACTCGACGACGCCATTTCCCTGTTCGAGCAGAACCTCACTGACTGCGGACGCATTCTGGGGCCCTGACCACCCCGGCACCCTGACCGCCCAGAACAATCTTGCGGACGTCTAGCAAGTCCGCGGGCAGGCTCAACGAGGCCATCGACCTGTGTGAGCGGACTCTGGCCGACCAGTCGCACGTCCTGGGGCCCGACCACCCGACACCCTGACCACCCAGAACAATCTTGCGGACGTCTACAAGTCCGCGGGCAGGCTCAACGAGGCCATCGACCTGCTCGAACAGAACCTGAGCGACCGACTGCGCGTCCTGGAGACCCGACCACCCCGACACCCTCGTTTCACGCAACAGTCTTGCCGACGCCTACAGGTCGGCGGGCAGACTCGAGCGGTCCATTCGCTTACTCGAGCGGGAACCTGACGGACCATGAACGAATCCTCGGACCCGACCACCCCGCACCCTCATCTCTCGCAATAACCTTGCAGAATCCTACCGGGAGGTGGGCAGACTCGACGAGGCCATCACCCCTGCACGAGCAGAATCTCGCCGACCGCCTGCGCATCCTCGGCCCCCGATCACCCCTCTATCTTCGGTTCCGAAGCAACCTCGCCGACGCCTACTATGCCGCGGGCAGGCTCGACGAGGCCATCGACCTGTTCGAACAGAGTCTGAGCGACCGGCTGCGCGTCCTGGGGCCCGACCATCCCGACACCCTGACCGCCCGCAACAACCTCGCCTTCGCCTACCGGGATGCGGGCAGACTCGACGAGGCCATCGACCTGCTCGAACAGAGCCTGAGCGACCGGCTGCGCGTCCTGGGGCCCCGACCATCCCCGACGTCCTGGGGGCCCGCAACAACCTCGCCTTCGCCTGCCGGGATGCGGGCAGACTCGACGAGGCCATCGACCTGTACGAACGGGTCCTCGCCGACTGCAGGCGCATATGAGTCCCGATCATCCCAGCATCTTCCCTATTCCGCAATAATCTTGCAGAAGCCTACCTGAGGACGGGAGGACTGGATCGGGCCATCGACCTGTGACGAGCAGAACCTGGCCGACCGCGAGGCGGGTCCTGGGACAGCACCCGACACCCTGACCTCGCGCAACAACCTCGCCACAGCTTACTGGTCCGCGGGCAGGCCCGGGGACGCTATTCTCCTGTTCGAACAGACCCTGGCCGAGGCCCTACGAGCCCTGGGGCCCGACCACTCCGACACCAGACTCTTCAGAAAGAATCTTGCAGACGCTTATCGCGCCGTTGGACGCGATGAGGACGCCGAGGCCCTGCTCGCCCGCCGTCCGCCTCCGACGGCGCGAGAAGGCGGAGCGGCCCGAGACTGATGCGAACCGTCCCGAAAGTCACGCGGGATGCACTGCGCGCCATGGAGAGGAGCAAAGGCATGAGCGAGGCCGTCACCGTCACCGCTCCGCGCTGGTCCGGCGGTTGGGAGCTCGAGATCGACGAGAACCACCACACCCAGGTCGCCCGCCTCGACCGCGCCCGCCAGCAGGTCGTCGACTACCTCGACACCGTCGACGAGGACACCGACCACTCCGACTGGACCATCACCGTCATCCCCGAAGTAGCCTCCTCGACCGGGTCCACGCGGGCCAGGAGACCGCCGACCGCGCCGGGCCCTCAGGAGGAGGCCGCCACCGCCTGGCGCGAGGCCGCTCTCGCCCTGCGCGCCGAAGGGCTGTCCGTCGCCGACGCCGCCACCATTATGGGCGTCTCCCGCGGCCCGCATCTCCCAGCTCACCGCCTGAGCCGGCGGCGCGCAGAGCCCCGGCCCCAAAAAGGGGGTCGGGTGCGGGGTCGCATCCGCGCCCCGCACGGGAGGCTGCGTTGACCGGGTCCCGCTCTCTCGGGCCCGGGCGGGATCCGCGCCCCGCATGAGAGGCTGCGCCCATGCGGATCCTGCACCTCCGACTGGCACCTGGGTCGGACCTTCCACGGCCGAGTGCTCGACGACGCCCACGCCGTCTTCGCCGACCACCTCGTCGAACTCGCCCGCGCCGGGCCGTGGACGCCGTCGTCGTGTCCGGGGACGTCTGCGACCGCGCCATCCCGCCCACCGACTCCGTCCGCCTCCTGGACGAGACCCTGCGCCGCCTGAGCGACATCACCCGCGTCATCCTCACCCCGGCAACCACGACTCCGCCCGGCGCCTCGGCTTCGCCTCCGATCTCCTGCGCGAGGGCCTGACCATCCGCGCCCGCGTCGCCGACGTCGACCGCCGACCATCATCCCGGACCCGACGGCGACGACGGGCTGTACGTCTACGCCCTGCCCTACCTCGACCCCGACGCCGCCCGCGAGACCCTGCCGCCCCTGCTGTCGATCGCCTCGGCGAGGAGATGGCCGACGCCGCCCGGACCGCCGTCCCCGAGCGCCCGGACCGCCCCGAAAACCGCCGGGGACCACTCGGAGAAAGCGGCGGCGATCCTCCCGAGACAGCCTCCGATGCCCCGCCCGGCGCCTGCCCGCAGCCACGGGCGGTCGTCTCCGGGGCGCTGCGACTGGTCGCCGCCGACCTCGCCGCCCGCCGCGCCGCCGCCCCCGCCCGCGTCCCGGCGCTGGTCATGAGTCACGCTTTCGTCGTCGGCGGTCTGCCGAGCGAGAGTCCGAGCGGGACATCCGGGTCGGCAGCGTCGACTCCGTGCCCTCCGGGGTCTTCGCCTCCCTGGGCGGCTCGCCGTCGGCCCGCGAGTGCGGCGGGCTCGACTACGTCGCTCTCGGGCACCTGCACCGCCCCCAGGAGATCCGCTCGGCCGGCGCGGGCGGGCGGCAGTGGGCCGAACGGACCGGGCAAGGCCGGCGGAACCGGCGGGCCAGATCATTCCAGCAGGTCCCGGCGGGACCGGCGGGCCGAACAGGGCGGCGGGCCCGGAGGCGGCGAGTCGGATGAACCGGACGAGTCCGGTCCGCCGCAACGGGGCTCCCGGCCGGGCCGCGCCTGGTCTGCTCAGGCAGTCCCCTCGCCCTCTCCTTCTCCGAGGCCCCCTTCCCCAAGTCCTCGGTCCTGGTCGCACTGGGTCCCGACGGCGTCGCCTCGCTCGAGCGCGTCCCCGCCCCGGTGCCGCACCGCATCGAGACCGTCACCGGAACCATGGACGAGCTCCTGAGCCCCGCCTGGGACCACGCCGCGGGCGCCTGGGTGCGGGCCGTCGTGCGCGGGCCGATGCCGCTGGGCGCGACCTCGCGGCTGCGCGAGCGCTTCGGGCAGGTCCTGGCGATCGTGCGCGAGGAGGACGAGGAGGCGCCCCGCGAGCGCATTGTCGTCACCCGGGCGGCGGACCCGCTGGAGGTGTCGGCGCAGTTCCTCGCCGAGGTCGCCGAGCGCGCGCCGAGCCCCGCCGACGCGCCGTCTGGCCCGGGCCTACGAGGCGGTCCTCGCCTCCGCGGGGGCGAATGATGCGCCTGCACCGACTGACCATGACCGCCGTCGGCTATGCGGGCACCGAGACGATCGACTTCGACCGCTTCGCCGCCTCCGGCCTGTTCCTGCTGACCGGCCCCACCGGGTCGGGGAAGACGACGATCATCGACGCGATCGTCTTCGCCCTCTACGGGGACGTGGCCGACGCCGACGACTCCTCCAAGGGACCGCATCCGCTCCCGCCTGGCGGGGCCGGAGACCCAGACCGTCGTCGAGCTGGTAGTTCTCACCTCGGCGAGCGCTTACCGGGTGCGCCGCACGCCCGCCTACCGGCGGCCCAAGCGCCGCGGCACGGGCACCACCCGGGCGGGCGAGCCTCAAGGTGTGGCGGTTGACCGGTCCGGACGGGCGCAGCGCCGACGACGCCGTGCTGCGCCCCGACGAGGCGGGGCCGGAGCTGGCCCGGGCGGTCGGGCTCAGCCGGAGCCAGTTCACGCAGACGGTGGTCCTGCCCCAGGGCAAGTTCGCGCGCTTCCTGCGGGCCAGCTCCGACGAGCGGCACCTGCTGCGCGCGACGTCTTCGGCACCCGCGTCTACGACGACCTTCAGAAGGAGCTCGCCGATCGGGCCCGCGGCGCCAAGCGCGCGGCGGAGTCGGCCCGCGCCGACGTGCGCAGCGCCGCCGAGGCGCTCATTGCGTTGCTGTCCGGTGCGGACGGGGCGCCCGATCCCGCCGATCGCCTGCGTCTGGTCACGGCCGCCGCCGAGGTGGACGCCGACGCCGTCGAGGCCGTCCTGGACGAGGGCCCGCGCCGGACTCGACGCCCGACTCGCCCGAACGGAGGCGGACCTCGCCCAGGCCCGGGAGCGCAGGAGTCGTGCGACCGCCGCCCTGGAGGAGGCGAAGGACCTCGCCGCCCGCCTGGCCCGGCGCGAGGACCTCATGGAGGCGGGGCGGCGTCTGGAGGACGGCGCCGCGCGGGCGCGGGAGGACGTCGATCGGCTCGACGCCGCCCAGCGCGCGGCGCGGGTCGCCGGCGTCGAGGCCCTCGCCCGCCGTTCCGCGCGCGGCGCGAGGGGCCGCGCTGGAGGATCTGGCGCGGGAGGGTGCGGGCGACGACGAGGGCGAGGGGTCCGCGCCGGATGGCCGGCGCCCTCGACCGCCTCGACCTGGACCATCTCGGGGACCGCCGCCCCTGCAGGCGGATCCGACCGCTGCCCCGCCCCCTGTCCGCGCCGCTGTCGAGGCTACGGCCGCCCTCCTGGAGGATCGTGCGCGCTCGGGCTAGACCGCCCGGGAGCGCGCCGCCGCCCTCGCGCCGCTCGAGGAGCTCGAGCAGGGCCTTGGTGCACGTCGCACCGGGACTGGATGAGCGCCGCGCGCAGGGAGACGGAGATGCACGACCTGGTCGTGCGCGACGAGGCGCTGGCGGCCCCTGCCTCAGGACGAGGATCGGCTGCGCGCCGGTTCAGCCGCCGCGCGGCGGCCAGTTCCCGCCTGCCCGCCCTGGGCTCGCCCACGAGCGGGCGGCCGCCCGCCTGGAGGCGCACGAGCGGCTCGCCGAGGGTCGTCCGAGCGCCTGGGGCCGCCAGCCCGGCGCCGTCGAGCAGGCCCGGACCGGGAGCCCTCGCGGCCCGGGACCGAGCGCACCGGCTGCGCCGCCGGTGGATCAGCGCGACCGCCGCGGGCCTCGTCGGCGAGCTCGTCGAGGCGAGCCCTGCCCGGTCTGCGGCTCCCGGACCACCCGCCCCGCCGAGGCCCGGCGCCGAGGCCGTGCCCGCGCCGACGTCGAACAGGCCGAGGACGAGGCCCGCCGGGCGAGGCGCTCCTCAGAAGGCCGTCCTGGACGCCGAGCGGCTGCGCACCGAGCAGGGACGCCGCGGCCGACCGCGCGGGGAGGGGCACCCGGGCCGAGGCGGTCCCGGGAGGTCGAGTCGGCCGCCGCCGCCCTCAAGGCGGCCCGCGACGAGGCCGCGGCGGAGGGAGCGCCCGGACGCCGAGCTGGCCGAACTGGGCGGCGCTCGGCCGAACTGTCGGAGCGCCTGGCGGGGCGGCGGGAGGCCCTGGCGAGCCTGCGCGCCTCCTCGCAGACCCTGGACGAGCGGCTGCGGGCCGACGCCGCCCGCATTGAGGAGGCGCGGGGGACGCGGCACCGTCGCCGAACTGCGCGCCGCCACTCCCGCCCGGGCGGACGCCGACGAGCGCCTGGCCGATCTCACGGCGGGGGCGCGCGACGCCGTCCTGTCCGCCATCGAGGCGGCCGGGGCCCTGGCCGACGCCCTGCGGGCCGAGGGCTTCGCCGACGCCGGGACCCTGGCCCGGGCCGGTCTGGGACCCCGGGGCGCGCGAGGACCTGGCCCGGCGGGTCCAGGAGACCGCCGTCGAGGCCGAGCGCGTGCGCGCGGTCTGGCGGAGGGCCGTCGCCGCCCTCACCGGTGAGGAGAGCGCCGACGTGGAGGCGGCCGAGGCCGACGGCGAGGCGGCCGAGGCGGCCTGGCGGGGAGGCCGTCGAGGCGCGCAGTTCCCTGCGGGCGCGGCGCGACGCCGTGGAGGCCTCGTGCCGAACCCTGAGCCGGGCCGTGACCGCCCTGGGAGCCGCGACCGGCGATGCCGCGGCCCTGGTGGAGGTCTCGGCCCTGGCCTCCGGCTCCGGTTCCAACCGCCGGGCCATCCCCTGGCGAGCTGGGTGCTGCTCGAACGCTTCGCCGAGGTCCTCGTCTTCGCCAACCAGCGCCTGGAGCACATGTCCGGCGGGCGCTACGCCCTCGTCCGCGTCGACGACGAGAAGCAGGCCGCGCGCAGGCGCGAGCTCGAACTGGGCGTCGTCGACCGCCTCGGCGGCGAGGCGACGCGGGATCCGCGGACGCTGTCCGGCGGGAGACCTTCTACGTCTCCCTGGCCCTGGCGCTGGCGCTGGCCGACGTCGTGACCACCGAGTCCGGCGGGATCGCCATGGAGACGCTGTTCGTGGACGAGGGCTTCGGGTCCCTGGACCCCGAGGCCCTCCAGGACGTCCTGGCCGAGCTCTCGCGGCTGCGGGCCGGCGGGCGCACCGTGGGGATCGTCAGTCACGTCGAGGAGCTGCGCCGTCAGATCCCCGACCAGATCCGGGTCGGCCGCGACGATCGGGGCTCCCGCCTGCGCACGATCGCCGGTTGAGCCGACGAGACGAGACGCCCCAGGCCGGGGCTCCCGCCTGCGCACGATCGCCGACTGAGGGTCCGGGCGGCGGTCGCCCGGGACGACCAGCCGCGCCTGCGGCTCAGGCGCCCAGCCGCTCCGCCAGTGGGGCGCGCTCGGAGACGTCGAACCACAGCAGGTCCGCGTCCGCTGCCCGTTCGAAGGCCTCCTCGTCCCCGTGCGCCGCCCGCACATCCGCCTCGGCCCGCTCCTCGTCGACCAGCAGGGCCGCCACGTCGTCCCAGGACACGGGTCCGAGGAGCTCCACCGTCCCCGGCAGCGCGTCCGGCCCGACGGCGAGCTCGCGCACCGCCTCGGCGTCGACGTCCGCGGCGATGACGATGCGCCGGTCGCCGCGCCGTCCGCGGACGGTTCGACCAACAGCACGAGCGAGGCGTCGGCGCGCACAGGCTCGCCGACATCTCCAGGCCCTCCTCATCCTCCTCCGGCAGCGCCCGCGCCAGCTGCGCGGTCACGGCGTGGGCGGGGCGCGCGGAGATCTCAGGGGCGGACAGGTCGGCGGCGGTGGCGGGGATGTAGATGCGCATGGGACCAGTGCCCCGCCCGCGCCTCTTCCCGGTCCCCTCGCCGGGACGACGGAGAACCGCCGGACCCATCGAGGGCGTCCGACCGGGCTCGACGCGCCGAGTCCGGCCGATCAGTCGCCGATCCTCAGTCGCGGGGGCGGTTCCGGTGCGTCCTCGGAGGCCGTTTTGCGCTCTGGGAGGATCGTTCGCGCCGGCACTCCGGGTGGGTTCAACAGTTTCCGCATGTTCCGCGGTTTTCGCAATGATGCAGTCGGGTGCGGGACGGAACGATCCTCCCGGGGCGCCATTTTCTCGTGCCTGACGCCCGCCGTGGCCTCCGCCGTCCGCCGCCCCGGAGGTAGGAGTCGGCGTACGCCCCGTCGGCCTCCCGCGAACGCCCGCTGTTCGCCGCCCGGGGACTTCGATTCGGTGATGTCATCTCGTCTCGCATTGTGCGAGACAGGCTCGCGCAGATTGAGTTCGTGTGGATTGTGCCGGGCCGGGCTCGCATTGCGCGAGCCGAGGTGGATCTCGGCGAGCGGACCTGAGGGATTTCGTGAGCCGGCCTCGGGTGAGCCCACTGGCGCAGTGGCGTATCCGGCGCGGGGAGGCGCCATCCCTGGTCGGATGCGGTCGAACCGGGGCCGCGGCCTGGATCATCAGCGGGTCACTCCGGGCGCCCCGCAAGTCCCATGCGTCCCATCGGGCCGGGCGCCGCGATCCGCGAGCACGTCACTTAACCCGCGAGCACGCCGGGTAACCCGCGAGAACGCCTCCTGCGAGACGTTCTCGCGGGTTAAAGTGACGATCTCGTCGTCTACCCGACGATCGGGGCGCCCGGTCCGCTCAGCTCGCGTGCCGCCCCTTGCGCGCGACAGGGGCGACCGACGCGCCTCCCGCGAGGTTCGTTGAGGCGTCTCCCGGGCGGTCGGCGGCGTCATCGGCGGCATCATCGGTTGCGACGGTGTCCGAGGCGCCGGTGATGTGCCGCCGAGGGGCGCCGTGAACGGAGTCGCCGCGGACGGCGGGAACGCCGCGGTGGGCGCCGCAGACGAGGGCGCCACGGCGGCATCGTCCGGGGCGGCATCGGCGGCGGTGGGGGGCAGGGGCGGCGCGAGGCCCCAGGCGCCCCGGGCGGCGAGGGGTATCGCGGAGGCCCCGGGCGCTTCGGGCGCGGAGGACGCCGCAACCGGCGCGAGAGACGTCCTCGGGCGCGTCGGCGCCAGTCCCCGGCCCGGCCCCGCCCCGCGGCGCCGCCGTCCGGGCGGGGAGCGCCGCTCAGCGCGCCGATCCCGCCACCTGCGCAGGAGTCCGCGCCGCCGCTGGCGCGAGGCGGTGCGCCGAGCGCCGGCAGCCGGATCGATCCGGTCCACGAGGACCGCGAGCGCCCGCCCCAGGGCGCTGCCGGGGGGCGCCGTCGAGCACGCTGCACCCGGCGAGCATGCACTGGTCGGCCACCGGGTCCTCCGGCAGCAGCGTCACCTCCTCCAGTCCGCCGAAGCGCGCCAGCGCCTCCTGACCCGCGCGCTCGGGGGACGGGCCGGCCGCGGAGGCGCGCACCCGGTTGACCACCACCTCGATCCCTGCCGGCGGGCGCTCGCCCTCGTCGAACTGGGAGACGAGGCTGGAGCAGGCGGCGCACTCCGACGGGGTCCGCCGCCCCCACGATGACGACGACGTCGGCCGAGCGCACCAGGGACGCCGCCAGGGCGTCGCGCCCGGTTCGAGGGTGTGGTCGTCGACCTCGTCCTCCAGCGGCCCGCCGGCGATGTCGACCACCGTCCAGGCGGCCACCTCCCGGCACCCGGTCCACGTCCGCCATGGGCGAGGGCGGCAGCTCCCGCCAGCGCCCGGGCGCCCCAGGCCGCTGAGCAGGCTGTGGTCGGGGCCGACCGGGACGAGCAGACCCACCAGGGCTCTCGGTGTCCAGGCGCGAGTGCGAGGCGAGCCGGGCGGCCGTGGCCGGGAGGAGGAGTCCTCAGGCAGGCCGAGGACCTGGACGAGCTGGGGCCTCGACGTCGGCGTCGACGAGGACGGACCCGCCCGCCCGGGCCAGGCCGTGGGCCAGTGAGGCGGCGACCGTGGTGCGCCCCGGCGCGCCGTGCGGCCCCAGACGACGGCGAGCCGCCCCTCGCAGGGGCTGGGCCGTCTCCGCTCCGGCGTCCGGCGGGGGAGCCCGGCAGGGGCGCCCGGCGCCGCGGCGCGCGTCGGGACGACCCGTCCCGGTCCGGCGCAGACGCGGGGTGCCGCCGTCCGCATCCGAACCGGCGATGGACCGGCCGCCGCCCGGCGCGGACGCCGGGCGAGCGCCGCCGGGCGGGCCGGGCATTCGCGCGTCGGGCGGGTCGGCGGATGCGGCGGACACGGCGGGGGCTCGGACGGACCGGAGGCGGCGAACGAACCGGATGCGGGACACGGCGGGCGGACCGGCGGGCGGGAGCGCCGGCGCGGCCTTCGCGCCGCCCCGGCGGGCGATCAGCTGGAGCCGGGCGCGCAGCATGGCGGGTCGACCCGGCGCGGCATGGTGGGCCATCCGGCGGCGGCCCAGCGCCGCTCTCGTCGTCGTCCACGAGGAGGACGCCGGCGACGCCGCACCGCTCCAGGCGGTCCAGGACGGTGCGGTCGAGGTCGTCGAAGCCGGTGTCGAGGACCGCCAGCCGCGCCAGACCCGCCAGGGCGGCGCTGAGCAGCTCGGCGACGTCTCCCGCAGCGGCGCACGACCCTCAGGCCGCTGCCGGCGGCGTCGAGCGCCCGCACGATCGCGGCGTCCTCCCCGTCGAGGGCCAGCAGGACGCCGTCGGCGCCGCGCCGAGCGGGAGGGCTCGCGAGCTCTGGCCCGTCGGCACGAGGACGAGCGGCCCTGACCCCCGCGGCGGTGAGCACGGGCCTCACGAGTTCGACGGGGACGAGGACCTCGACGCTGACGGTGGTGCCGCTGACGAGCCCCGTGTCGCTTCTGGCCGATCGAGACGTGATGAGGTTCTGGGCGACGAGCTCGGCCTGCGGGGCGTCCGCCCGACCCGCCGCGGCGGACTGGGAGGACTGGTCGGGCAGGGCCCACAGGTCGGCGTAGTCCCGGCCTTGACGCCTGCGGGCAGGCCCTCGGCCACCTCGATGAGGATGGGAGCGCAGGTTCTGCTCCTGGGCCGGTCCGACGGCGCCGGCGGGCAGGAGCTCGCCGGCCTTGAGCGAGCGGGTGGCGACGGCGCCGGCGGGCAGGTCGCCGGGCGCACGTAGGCGCCGGTCCCCGGATGCGAGGAGACGACCGTCAGCACGCCGTCGGCGCCCAGGTCCGCCCCGGGGCGACGTCCTGGGCCAGGACGTAGATCTCCTCGGTCTCGGCGGCGGCGTCGACCGCCCAGGCGCCCAGGGCGACGGCGGCGCCGATGAGGGCTATGCCGCCGGCGACCGCGGATCCGCCAGGGCCTGGAGCGCAGGCGCGGCGGGCGGGGAGCGGCGCGCGGCGCGTGGTCGTGTCTGTCGGGCCCTGGGAACGGGGGCGACGGAAGGCTGGACTCATGAGGTCCTCCTTGCTCACTCATGATGGTCGTGGATGCTGGGAGGGGTCTCAGAGCATCCGTGATGTGTTTCAGGGATAGCGCACAGCGCTTCGCAATGTGACAATGGTGCCGCATGAGCACCACGTTCCTGACTATCGCCGACGTCGCCGAGACTGCAGTTGTCCGCTCAGGGCGTCCGTTCGCTCATTCTGTCCGGGGATCTGCCCGCCATCCAGGTCGGGGCGCGGCACCTGTGGCGCGTCCCGGAGACGCCTCGACGCCTACGTCGAGCGCCAGCTCGCCTCGACGCGCGAGATGGTCGCCGCAGGGCTGCGGAGGGCTGAACCCGGCCGGGCGCTCCCGCTCAGCGGCTGCGCACCGCCTCCACGGCCGCGAGCAGCACGCTGGTGCGCCCCGCCGGGGACGCACGGGCTCCAGCCGCGAGGCGGGTCGATGCCGTCGACGAGGACGTCGACGTGGTCGGCCCCGACCCGCGAGAGCCTGCCGACCACCTCCCCCGCCGCGAGCAGGAGGCGCGCCCTCGCGCCCTGACGCGCCAGGGTCCGCAGGGCCGCGGTCAGACCGGACCCGCCCGATCCGCCCCGGGCCGGGTCGGCGACGGGCGCAGGGGCCGGGCAGTGACGAGACGACGGCGATGGCCCGCACGGGCACGAGCGTGCGCAGCCCCTCGCCCTCGTCGATGACGAGGACCTCCCCGCCGGCTTTGAGCAGGCGCCCGTCCACGGCGAACCCGGAGAGGGTGCGCATGTGGAGCTCGGCGCCGACGGCGTTGCGCAGGCGGTCGAGGATCCGGATCCCGGCCAACTCGGCCTCGGCGAGATCCGCGCTGGCGGCGGCGATCTCGGCCCGCCGCTCCGCGTCGAAGCGGCTCTCCAGGTCTGCCAGAGCGCGTCCTCCACGGCCCCACCCCATCACACCCGCCGACCGGACAAGACTCGCCGAAGCACTGACAGTACCGACATTAATCACGCATGATCAAATCATCTCAAACATAGTCGTTCGAGATAGGAGCATCTCATGCGCACCCGCCTGCGTCTCGGCGCCCTCACCCTCCTCGCCTCGGCCCTGGCCGTCGGGCTCGCCCTCGCCGCCTGCGACGCCGCCCGGGCCGGCTGGCCTCCGCTCCCCCTCCGCCTGGGGCCCGACGGCGCTCACCCGGGCGCTCGTCCTCCTGGCCTGCGGCGCGGGCGCGCTCGGCGCCGCCTGGCACGCGCTCTCCGGAGCCCTGGCCGTCATCGCCCTGGCGGCCCCGCCCCCTCGGCCCGGGGGCCGGGATCCGCCGCCGCCGCCCGGGCCCTGCACCGCTGGGGCGCCCCGATCATGCGGCGCACGACCGCCGGGGCCCTCGTCGCCGCGGTGGCGGCGGGCGCCCGGCGATGGCCGCGCAGGCGCCGGGGGCGTCCGACGACCTGGGCTGGGCGCCGACCGCCTCGGCGTCCGCGCCGCCGAGCCGCGCCCGCCCCCGGCCCGGACGCCTCCCCGGGCGCCGAGCCCGCGGCCCCGCCGCCCGATCCCGCCGCGGGAGCGCCGAGCGGGGAGACATCGGCCGCGAGGCGCGGCCGAGATCCACCGGCCGCGGAGGCGCCGAGCGCGCCGCGACCACCCACCAGGTGAGCGCCGGGGAGTCGCTGTGGTCGATCACGGAGGAGCTCCTCGACGCCGGGAGCCGCGGGGGCCCCGACGGACCCGTCGTCGGGCGGGCCGAGTGCGCAGGCCGGGTCGCACGGGCGTGGCCGATCCTGTACGCGGCCAACGCCGAGAGCATCGGCGCCGACCCGACCTCATCCTCCCGGGGACCGTCCTGAGCGTGCCCGAGGACCTCCCTGAGACCGCCGTCCCGCCCTGAGAGGAGACCGCCGTGACCGCCGTGACCGCCGAGCCGATGATCCTGACCCAGCCGGGTGCGCCCGCGCCGCGCTACACACCCGCCCGACTCAATGCACCCGCGCAGCTCGAGGCGCCCGCACCGCCCCCGACGCCCCTCCGCTTCAGCCGGGCGCGCCGTCGAGCGCCCCGGCCCGCGCACCGGCGCATGCCCGGCCCGCGTCCCGGTGCGCGTGCGCCGCACCGGGGCGGGCGCCGCCGTCGCGCCCGCGGCCCCTGACCAACGCCGAGATCGACCGCGGATGGGACCGGCTGCGCTTCCAGCCGGCCCTCCAGCCCCGCAAGACCCAGACCGAACGGGCGGGCACGACCCGGCCGCAGATCTGCCGGACCCCGTCCGGGTCGTGCGCCGTCGTCACCGCCGCCGTGGAGGTCCTCGCGGGTCTGCGCCCGGCCACCCAGCTGGGCCGCTGGACGACGCCGGAGCTCTACGACGCCATCGCCCGGCGCGCCGGTCTGGCCAGACGGATCCTGGGCGAGTACGGATCCGTGCGGCCGCGCGTGCGCTCGGTCGATCTCCAGCTGACGCGCTCGGGCGCCTACGAGGCCTGCGTCATGGTCGAGGACGGGCACCGCCTGCGGGCCGCAGGCGCGCGCGTGAGCCGCGCCACGGCCGGTGGGTGCTCTCCGCCCTGGAGGTCGGCTGAGCCCGGCCGAGATCGCCGCCGCGGGCCGTCCGCCCGGAAGGCCGCCCGGCGCCGCGAAGAGCCGCGTCGGCCCGGCCCGTCACCGGACCGACGACGTTCCGGTGACGGCGCCGGCCCGGCTGCTCAGTGGCGGCGCGAGCGCTTCTCGGCCGCGCGGCTCCTCTGGGCCCGGTTGCCGGCCTGAGCCTGACCGCCCGCCTGGGCCTGTCCGCCGGACTGCGCCCGGCTGCCGGCCTGAGCCTGACCGCCGGACTGCGCCTGGTTGCCCGCCCGGGCCCGGCCGCCAGCCGCCTGACCCGCCCGGTTGCCCGCCGTCCGACCGCCGGACCGGGGCGCGGGCGCCCGCCCGGCCTCGGACCTCGTCGTGGCCTGGCCCTGAGCCATCCTCCGAGGGGGCGGAGTAGGGTGACGCGCTGGTTCATCGACGCCCGGCCGGTGTCGCCCATGACGGAGCGGCGCGGCGCCGACAGGCCGGCCACGGCCGTGCCGTCGGAGCCGGCGACCGCGCGGGCGGCCTCGGCGGTCCCGTCGGCCTCGGCCCGCGCCGCGGCCGCGTCGAAGCGGACCACGTTGGCGAAGACCTGCTCGACGGTCTCCTCGGATCCTCCATCATCGCCTTGAACATGTGGGCGCCCTCGTTGGCGTACTCCACCAGCGGGTCGCGCTGCGCCATGGCGCGCAGGCCGATGCCCTCGAGGTAGTCCATCTCGTACGGGTGCTCGCTCCAGCGCTTGTCCACCACCGCGAGCAGCACGCGGCGCTCCAGGGCGCGCATGGGCTCCTCGCCGAGCTGGGCGCGGGCGAGCGGGTTGACGTTCAGCCGCTCCTCGGCCTTCTCGTGCAGGCCAGGGCCGCGTCCTCGGTCAGCTCCGCCGTCAGCCGCTCCGCGGTGAGGTTGTCCCGCCCGCCCACGGCCTCGACGATCTCGTCGGCGGTCAGGGACACCGGGAAGAGCCGGCCGAGCTCGGCCCACAGGGACTCCAGGTCCCACTGGTCAGGGGCGCCCCTCGGCGGTGGCGGCGTCGACGATGCCGCCGACCGTCTGGGAGCGGAAGTGCTCCATCTGCGGCTCGAGGTCCTCGCCGTCCAGAACCCGACGGCGCTCGAGTAGACCTTCTCGCGCTGCTCGGTCGTGACGTCGTCGTACTTGAGGGACGTTCTTGCGGATCTCGTAGTTGCGCGACTCGACCTGGCGCTGGGCCGAGGCGATGGCGCGGGTGACCACCTTTGAACTCCAGGGGGACGTCGTCGGGGTAGGCCCCCGAGGACATGATGCGCTGGGCCAGCCCGGAGGCGAACATGCGCATGAGGTCGTCCTCCATGGACAGGTTGAAGCGGGACTCGCCGGGGTCGCCCTGGCGCCCGGAGCGCCCGCGCAGCTGGTTGTCGATGCGGCGCGACTCGTGGCGCTCGGTGCCCAGCACGTACAGCCCGCCGAGCCCGACCACCTCGTCGTGCTCGGCCCGGCAGGCCTCCTTGGCGGCGGCCAGGGCCGCGGGCCAGGCCCGCTCGTACTCCTCGGCGTTCTCCTCGGGGTCGAGCCCCTGCTCCTTGAGCGCGGTGACGGCGATGTGCTCGGCGTTGCCGCCCAGCATGATGTCGGTGCCGCGCCCGGCCATATTGAGTGGCCACGGTGACGGCCCCTGCGGCCGGCCATGGCGACGACGGCGGCCTCGCGGGCGTGCTGCTTGGCGTTGAGGACCTGGTGGGGATCCCCGCTCGCGCAGCAGGAGGACAGCTGCTCGGACTTCTCCACGCTGGTGGTGCCCACGAGGACCGGCTGGCCGGCCTCGTGGCGCTCGGCGATGTCGTCGACGACGGCGATCAGCTTGGCGGCTGCCGTCGTGTAGACCAGGTCGGCCTGGTCGACGCGGATCATCGGCTTGTTCGTGGGGATGGGCACGACGCCGATCTTGTAGGTGCCGGCGAACTCGGCGGCCTCGGTCTCGGCGGTGCCGGTCATGCCGCAGCGCGAGCCCTCGGGAGTAGAGGCGGAAGTAGTTCTGCAGGGTGATGGTGGCCAGGGTCTGGTTCTCCGCCTGATCTCCACGCGCTCCTTGGCCTCGATGGCCTGGTGCATGCCCTCGTTGTAGCGCCGCCCGGGAAGGACGCGGCCGGTGTGCTCGTCGACGATGAGGACCTCGCCGTCGCGCACGATGTAGTCCTTGTCGAGGTGGAACAGCTCCCTTGGCCCTGATGGCGTTGTTGAGGAAGCTGATGAGCGGGGTGTTCTCCGACTCGTAGAGGTTGTCGATGCCCGGTGGTCCTCGACCCGCTCGATGCCCGAGGCCAGGACGCCGACGGTGCGCTTCTTCTCGTCGACCTCGTAGTCCCTGCCCGCGCGCAGCCCTCGGCGATCTTGGCGAACTCCCTGTACCACTTGTTGACGTCGCCGCCGGCCGGGCCGGAGATGATGAGCGGGTGCGGGCCTCGTCGATGAGGATGGAGTCGACCTCGTCGACGATGACGAAGCGTGGCCCCTCTGGACGAGGTCCTCGGGGCGCTGGGCCATGTTGTCGCGCAGGTGTCGAAGCCGAACTCGTTGTTCGTGCCGTAGGTGATGTCCATCGAGTACTGCCTGCGGCGCTCGGCGGGGCCTGGCCGGTCAGGATGCAGCCGGTGGTCAGGCCCAGGAAGCGGTGGACGCGGCCCCATGAGGTCGGACTGGTACTCGGCGAGGTAGTCGTTGACGGTGACCACGTGCACGCCCCTTGCCGGTCAGGGGCCCTGCAGGTAGGAGGGCATGGTGGCCACCAGCGTCTTGCCCTCGCCGGTCTTCATCTCGGCGATATTGCCCGGGTGCAGGGGCCGCCCCGCCCATGATCTGGACGTGGTAGGGCGCATGCCCAGCACGCGGTCGGCGGCCTCGCACACCGCGGCGAAGGCCTCGGGCAGGAGCTCGTCGAGGGTCGCCCCCGGTCGTAGCGGTCCTTGAGCTCGTCCGTGACACTCTGAGCTCGGCGTCGGTGAACTCCGCGTAGTCGTCCGGCGAGGGCCTCGACCTGGTCGGCGATCGAGTCGAGCTTCTGACGGGTGCGGCCCTCGCCGAGGCGAAGGATCCGGTCGACGATCGACGCTGGCATCTCCCTTGTCGGTGGTGGGACGCGGGCCCCGGCGGGCTGCATCCCCGCCCGGTCCCACCGGGCGCAGTCGATGGTCATCGTAGTGGACCGCACGACGGCGGCGACCGGCGCGCCGCGTGGTCTTGCTCGCGGCGATGACCGCGGCCCCTCCCGCGGCCCTCCGCGCGGGGCGTCGGCCCCATCGCGGCCCCTGGCGCCGCCCGTCGCCGCGGGGCGCCGGCTCACGGCCCGGCCCGCCCGCCCCGGCGGCGCGGCCCCTGTGGACAACCGGGGGCCGGCGGACGGCGGCGTGGGATCATCGTCCGTGTCCGCACTGACCCCGCCCCGCGCCTCCGCCCGTCTCCCCCGCCGCCCGGCGCGGTCCGACAGCGCGGGGCCGACGCCGGGACGGAGGCCGCCCGCTGCTCCTGCCCGTCTCCTGCGCCGGCTGCGGACGGTGGGAGACGGCGCTGTGCCCTCGTGCCGCGCCCTGCTGCGCGCCCCGCCCCTCGCCGTCGAGCGCGCCGAGGCCGCCGCGGGACTGCCGATCCTCGCCCTGGCCCCCTACGCCGGGCCGGTGCGCGCCATGGTGCTGGCCTGGAAGAGCGGCCGGAGGGAGGACCTGTCCGCCGTCATGGAGGAGGCGGGCGCCGCCGGAGGCGCGGCCTGGGCGGCGGCTCTGGGCGGCTCGGGGCGCGAGGCCCTGCTCGCCTCCCGCGGGCTGCTGGTGGTGCCCGCGCCCTCGGGCGCCGCGCGGCGGCTGCGCGGCGGCTGGTGGCGGCGCGGCTGGCCGACGCCGTCGCCCCGGCCGTCGCCCGGGAGTTGGGGCGCTCCTGGCGCCGCGCCAGCCCGGCGGCGGGGCCCGTGGTCGTGCTGAGCGCGGACGTGCTGCGGCGCGGCCCGGCCTCGGGCGGCGCGCACCAGGCCGGGCGCTCGGCCCGGCAGCGGCGGCGCAACCGGTCACCCCGCCGCGGGTCCTGGCCCCCGTCCGCGGCTGGAGCGTCCTGCTGGTCGACGACGTCGTGACCACCGGGGCGACCCTGGGCGCCTGCGCCCGCGCCCTGGAAGGGGGCCGGGCGCGGGTCCTGGGCGCCCTCGTGGTGCTGCCCGCCTCCCCGCGGCGCGGCGCCGAGCGCGTGCCGGGACCGCGCCCGAGCCGTCCCGGCGATGGGGCCGCCCACGGTCGGGGCGATGGCCCGCCCGCGCGCCCGGGCGTCCGCGGGCGGCGATCGCGGGGCGCGCCGGCCGTCGTCGGAGCCCGGCATGGTGTAACTTGTTGTGTCACAACACACAGTGCGCGGCGGCTCGCGAACGGGCCGCCGACCCACCGCAGGGGCGGATGGCAGGAGGTGATCGGCGACCTTCCAGTGCCCGCCGTGAGGTTGCGGCGGGCATCCCACCCGATCCCCTCCACGGGATCATCAGGACCCAGAAAGGGATTCCACCATGGACATCACCGTCGTCGGCCGTAACGCTGAGATCAGCTCTCGCCTGCGGGACTACGTCGAGGAGAAGGCCACCAGGTCGAGCAGTTCGACCCCCGCGTCCAGCGCGTCGAGGTCGAGGTGACCCACGAGCGCAACCCGCGCCAGGCGGACACCGCCGAGCGCGTCGAGGTCACCGTCATCTCCAAGGGGCCGGTCATCCGGGCCGAGGCCACCTCCTCCGACCGCTTCGCCGCCTTCGACATCGCCATGGGCAAGCTCACCGAACGCTTGCGCCGCGCGCGCGACCGCAAGAAGGACCACCGCCGCTACGTGGTCGCCGCCGTTCAGGAGCGCGCCGAGCAGGCGGGCGAGGAGCCCGTCGTCCCCGAGACCGACGACGCCCCCATCGAGGACTCCCCCTCGGCGCCCACCGAGCACGGCGTGGCCGTCGAGTCCCAGCTCGGCGACTCCCCGGTGATCGTGCGCCAGAAGCTGCACGAGGCGACGCCGATGACCGTGGACGAGGCCCTGTACCAGATGGAGCTGGTGGGCCACCCCTTCTACCTCTTCATCGAGAGGGCCACCAAGCAGCCCTGCGCCGTCTACCACCGGCACGGCTGGACCTACGGCGTCATCCGCCTCGACGCCCAGGTGATGTGAGGGCGCGTCCGGACGGACGGGCGGCCCGGCCCGGGCTCAGCCAGGCAGTAGCCGACGTCCTGAAGATCGGTGGCCGCCACCCGCCAGGTCCCGTCGTTGCGGTGCCAGATCTGGCCGGCGGAGTCGGTCAGCAGCACCAGCCCGTCCGTCCGGTTCGCGGTCGGCTCCACGGCGCCGGCCAGCCCGGGGATGGTCGCCGCCGTCCCCCACCTGGATCTGCTTGACGTCGGGCGCGCCGGCCCGCCGTCGGCCAGGACCGCCACGGCCACCGGATCGGACCAGGCCAGCGCCCGCGTCCCCCGGCCCCGGGACGGTCAGGGGCGGTCCCAGGCGCTGCGGGAGCCCCGCGTCGCGCACGATGACGGCCGCCTCGACCCGGTCCGCCGTCTCGCCGTCCACCAGCCGGCGCACGACCAGGCGCTCGGACTCGGCCGAGACGTCCAGGGCCAGGACCCGGCTGCCGACCAGCCACCCGCCGCCAGATCGGCCCGCAGCCCCGCCCGGTTGAGCACGACGATCTCGCCGCGGGCCGCGGTCCACGTCCAGCCGTGGCGGTCGATGACGGGGGCGTCATCCCGCCGCCGCTCTGGCCCGCGCCCGCCTGATCGCCGCCGTCGGCCTGGTCGCCATCGCCCGCCTGGTCGCCGCCGCCGCCTGGTCGCCGCCGGCCGTCTGACCCGCGGACTCGTCGTCGACGGAGTGGATGACGCGGCCACGGACCTTCCCGGCGCCAGCAGGAGCATGCTGCGGCGGCCAGGGCGACGATGGTGCCGTCGGCGCTCACGTCGGGCCACCGGGCGCTCGTCGTCCCCAGCGCCCGGGGAGGTCGCCAGGGTCTCGCGGGCCGTGGACAGCCCCGCACGACGTTGCCCCCGTTCATGCCTGTGGCCTGTCCGGGAGGCGCCGGGGGCGGCGTCCAGATCCGCGGCCCCGCCCAGGGCGGTGCCCGCGTCGGCGTCCCGCGGATCCTCCCGTCGCCGAGCGCGCGCACGCTCACGGAGTGGATGCCAGCGACCTGGGTGAGGGTGCGCTCGATCTGGGCGACGAGCAGGGCCCGGCCGGTCGGGTCGAGCGCGGCGGCCTCGGAGCTGACGCTGACCGTGACGGCCCCGTCCGCCGGCAGGGGGCGTCGAGGCCCCTGAGGAGCCGGAGCCCGGGCGGCACGAGGGTGTCGCGCCCGGGGCGAGCCAGTCCGAGGGCCCCCTGAGCAGCAGGCGCATGAGCGCGGGCGCCGCGGTGCGCAGGGGCGGCCCACCGCAGCTCGGGCACGGCCCGCTCGCGGTCCAGCGACAGGAAGTGCAGCAGGTAGGCGGAGAACTCCTGGCCGAAGACCGGCTCGGGCAGCAGGATGCCGTCGGGGAGCGCGGCGATGCGCCACTGCCCCGTGGAGTCGGCGGTCAGGGAGTAGGACACGGCGTGGTCCTCGTCGTCCCGGGGTGAGGATCCCGGCGCCGTCGAGGCTGCCGATGAGCCGGGTGCGCAGATCGACGGCGCCCTCCCGGCCTGCTCGACGACGGGCGACTCGGAGCCGGTGTAGACCATCACGATCTCCTGGGGGTGCCAGGAGTCGGCGGCCGCCTTGGTCAGGAAGCTCCGGGCGGTGGCGAAGCCGTCGGAGTACCCGGCGGCGCAGGCGCGCAGGAAGCCCTCCACGATCTCCTTCGGGGAGGCGCCGACCTCGAGCCCGGCGGCGCTCTGCACGAGCGAGTCCCCCTCGGCCACGACGACGTCGGACTGCCTGACCTCGCCGTCGCGGGGCAGCCGGGCGCAGGCGCCCACTGCCCCGCGCCGCCCAGGGCCGCGAGCAGGGCCGCGCGCCGGCTGATGAGGGGGCCGGGCCCCCGGCGCCCGGGTCATCGGCGGTGCCCCGGACGGGTCTGGACGTCCTCGGGGTCTGGGCGGTGGACACGAAGCCGGGCCCGCGCACGGTGACGCGGCCGCGCTCGCCCTCGACCGCCTCGCGCACGGCCCCCGGGGGCGGGGCGGGGCGTCGTCGCCCTCCTCGGGCGTGATGATCGTGCGCGGCTCCGTGGTCCGGCGCGAGGCGGGGCGGGGGCAGGTAGGTGGCCTTGACGGCGGGGACGACCCGGCGGCCCGGAACCCCGCCTGGCCAGCTCGGGGGCGTCCTCGGGGACAACGTCCAGGGGCGCGGGCCCGTGAGCGCGCCGCGCTCGCCGTCGGCGCCCAGATGGCGCGGCAGGGTCAGCAGGAAGGAGGCGCCCTCGTCGGGCCAGCCCACACCTCCAGCGTGCCCCCCGTGAGGACGGCGTCCTCGGCGGAGATCGACAGGCCCAGGCCCGTGCCGCCCAGGGTGCGCTGGCGCGAGGGGGCGGCGCGGTAGAAGCGGTCGAAGACCTTGCTGGCGACCTCCGGGGTCATGCCCACGCCGTGGTCGCGCACCCGCACGGCGACGGCGCCCTCGTTGCCGGCCACGGTGATGTCGATGAGTGCCCTCGGCGTGCTCGAGGGCGTTGACCAGGACGTTGCGCACGATCCTCTCCACGCGCACGGTGTCCATCTGCGCCACGACGGGCTCGTCGGGGGCGTGGACGCGCACGTCCGCGCCCAGGCGGTCGATGTGGATCTGGTTGTCGGCGATGACGGCCTCGACCAGGGCGGTCAGGTCCTGCTCGGCCACCGACAGCCGGACCTTCCCGGAGTCGACGCGGGAGATGGCCAGCAGGTCGTCGAACAGGCGGCGGAAGCGGGTGACCTCCCGCAGGAGGATGTCCAGGGAGCGCAGGGCGAGCGGGTCGTCGATCTCGTCGCGGACCTCGTCGAGCGCTCCGCGGCCAGGGTGATGGAGGTCAGCGGGTGCGCAGCTCGTGGGAGACGTCGGAGACGAACAGCCGCTGCACGCTGGACAGGGCGCTCCCAGTTCTCCAGCTGGCGCGCCAGGGAGCCGGCCATCTCGTTGAAGGAGCGCGACAGCGTGGCGATCTCGTCCTCGCCGGTGACCTTCAGGCGCTCGTCCAGGTGGCCCTCCGCCAGGCGCTGGGCCGCCAGGGAGGTGCGCCGCACGGGGATGAGGACGCCGACGGCCAGGGCCCACACGGTCAGGACCAGCATGAGGAGGAAGCCGATGGCGGCCAGGGCGATGGCGCGCGTGGTGAGATCGATCAGCTGCTGCTCGGGCTGGAGCGTGTAGACGAGGTAGAGGTCGTAGCCCCCGGCCGTCGGCACGCTGACGCGCGAGCCGACGATGATCCCGGGGACCTGCCCGCCGTCGGCGCCGGGAACGGTCACCGACTTCCAGTACTGGCGCCCTTCCTGGCCGCCGGCGACGGTGGCGGCCAGGTCGTCGCCGACGAGGCCGAGCAGCCCGGGGTCGGTGTACATGTTGTTGACCACGGGGGTGGAGGTCTCGTCGGAGGCGCGCAGGAAGACGACGCCGATGGCGCCCGATGCGGCCGAGATCTGCCCGAGCTTGGCGACCATGTTCTTGGTGGCGACCGCCACCTGGTCGGCCGTGGTGGTGTCCGCGTTGTCGAGCTCGGCCTGCGCCGCGGCGACCCGCTGGTGGGCGTCGCTGAGGATGGCCGCACTGCGGTCCTCGAAGACGTCGTCGCGGATGAGATTGGATACGACGAGGGTGAGCAGGACGATGAGGACGATGCCGATGCTCAGGGTCAGCGCGACCATGCGCAGGCCGAGACTGCGCCTGAACAGTCCGAACGCGTCCCCGGGTGAAGGCGCTGGGCGCCCGCGGTCACCTCGCGTCGCCGGCGCGGTAGCCGACGCCGCGCACGGTGACGACGATCGTCGGGTGCTCGGGATCGTGCTCGATCTTGGCGCGCAGCCGCTGCACGTGGACGTCTGACCAGGCGGGTGTCGGCGGCGTGCTGATAGCCCCACACCTGCTCGAGGAGCTCATCGCGGGTGAAGACCTTCCAGGGGTGCGCGCCAGGGTGACGAGCAGGTCGAACTCAGGGGGTCAGGGAGATGACCTGGCCGTCGCGGCGCACCTGGTGCCCGAGACATCGATGTCCAGGTCGCCGGCGCGCACGTGCTCGGCGGCGTCGGCGTCCGCCACGCGCCGCAGGCAGGGTGCGCGCGCGCGAGCAGCCCCTGCTCTTGAAGGGCTTGGTCACGTAGTCGTCGGCCCCCGCCTCCAGGCCCGCGACGACGTCCTGGGTGTCGGTGCGCGCGGTGAGCATGATGACCGGCACATCGGACTCGGCGCGGATGAGGGCGGCACAGCTCGACGCCGTCGACACCGGGGAGCATGAGGTCGAGCAGGACGAGATCCGGCCTCGACCTGGCGGAAGATGTCCATCGCCTTGGCGCCGTCTGCGCAGAACGAGGGCGGTATGGCCCTCGGACCCGAGCATGATGCCGATCATCTCTGCCAGGGCGGTGTCGTCGTCAACGACGAGGATGCGGGTGCTCATGAGCACATCCTGGCACACAGATGATGCTAACACGCTTAGGTCGTCAGATCTTGACTCGGATCACGTCCGAGCGGAAGGCCGATCGCGCCCCGGGCGCAGGACGTCTCCTCCTGCGGACGGATGCCCCGGTGCGAATGCGTGCCAGCATTGATTCCCATGAACAACCACGACGACTCCGGCTGGCAGTCCCCGTCGGACGACTCCGCGGACCGGGAATCCCCGGCCTCAGGACGACGCCCCCGGTTCGGCGCCTACGGCTCGCCCCTCGCCCGGTCGGGACGACGCCGGCTATCCGGCGCCGCCGACGCCCGCCGGCGCGGACTGGGACGCGGCGGGCGGTTTCTTCCTCGCGCCCAAACCGGGCATCATCCCCTGCGCCCGCTGAGCATCGGGGAGATCATCAGCGGGGCCTTCGAGTCCCTGCGCGCCAACCCCCGCGCCATGTTCCTGCCCTCGCTCATCGTCCTGACCGCCACCGGCGCGCTGTCGGCGGTGCTGAACTACTTCGGCGCCGACCTCCTCCTCTCGCGTGGGCGCCCTCCTCAACATTCCCTCCGACGTCGGGCCCTCCGAAATCCTGCCCGCATTCATAGGCTCATTCGCCTCCCAGATGGTGGGCGCCCTGCTCACCGCGCTGGCCACCACCATCCTCACCGGCCTGCTCATCGTGGCGGTCTCCCGCTCCGTCCTGGGCCGCATCGCCACCCCCGGCGAGGTCTGGGAGCGCACCAGGGGCCGCATTCTGCCCCTCATCGGACAGACCCTGCTCATCACCCTCATCACCATCGTCGCCGATATCATCATCCTGGTCATCGGCGTCGTCCTCATCGCCGTCATCGCCACCTCCATCATGGGCCCCGATCCGGGGGCGGGCGCGATCATCGCGACCGTCCTGGTGGCCCTCGCCCTGATCGTCCTCGTCTTCATCGCCGCCGTCTTCCTCGTCGTGCGCCTGTCCCTGGCGCCGGCGGCGCTCATGCTGGAGAACACCGGCGTCATCGAGGGCATCGGGCGCTCCTGGGCGCTGACCCGCGGCTCCTTCTGGCGGGTCCTGGGGATCCTCGCGCTCGCCGGACTCATCACCGGGCTCGTCACCGGCACGCTGTCCTTCGGCCTGGGCATGGTCTTCGGCGTCGTCTCCGTGGGCCTGCCCGCGGCGCACCCCCTCGTCTCCGCCGTCACCGTGCTCCTGACCTCCGTCCTGTCCGCCCTCGTCCTGCCCTTCACCGCGGCCGTGACCGCCCTGACCTACATCGACCTGCGCATACGCACCGAGGGCCTGGACGTCGAGCTGCGTCAGGCGGCGGGCGTGTGAGTCCGGCCCCGCCCGCCCGCCGGTGCCCGCCATGAGCCCGCTTCCGGCCCTGATCGCCGCCGCCGACGCGCCCGCCACCCCCGGCGCGCAGGAGGCCCGCGAAGCCGCCGAGGCCGAGCTCGCTAAGCCTGCCTACCACCCCGTCCCGAACCTGCTGGGCCGGCTGTGGAGGTGGCTGGTCGAGCACCTCGACCCGACGACCGCCATCCCGGGATCCCGCCCCTGCTCTCCGGGCTCATCGTGCCCTGGTGCTCGTGACCTGCGTCGTCCTGCTCGTCGTCCTGCTGCGCCGGTTCAGGCCGGTCGGCCGCTCCCGGCGCGCCGCCCGGCTCTTCGACGACGAGCGCGACGCGCGGGCCCTGGCCCGCGCGGCCGACGCCGCCGCCGAGCGCGGCGACTGGGACGCCGCCGTCGTCGAGCGCTTCCGGGCGATCATCCGCTCGCTGGACGAGCGCGGCCTCATCGAGGACTACCCCGGCATGACGGCCCACGAGGCGGCCGCCCTCGCCTCGTCGGCCCTGGGGGCCCTGGGCGGGGAGCTGACGCGGGCGGCCGTGCTCTTCGACGCGGTGCGCTACGGGGAGGTCGTCTCCACCGCGGAGCAGGACGCGTGGATGCGCGACCTGGCCCGGCGCGTGGACGCCGCGCGGATCGACCGGGCCGGGGCCGCCGGGGCGCACAGCGCGGACGCGGCCGCATTCGCGGGAGGCGGGCGTGAGCGCCCCGGCACGGGAAGAGCGCCCTCCCGCCCGGAGGGGCCGGGACCGGCTCCCAGGTCGTCGGCGAGCCGATCGGCGCGCGCCTGAGGCGCTGGCGCCCGTTCCTCATCGTCACCGCCGCCCTCGCCGTCGTCGCGCTCGCCACCAGCCTCATGCAGCCGACGACATCGAAGATCCCCTACGCGATCGACAACCCGAAGGGCAACGGGACGCAGGCCCTGGCCCAGCTCCTGCGCGACGAGGGCCTGCGCGTGAGGAGCGCCGACTCGGTGTCCGAGGCCGCCGCCGCGGGCCCGGGCACCACCGTGGCGGTGGTCAACATCGGCCTGCTGACCGACGACCAGCGCGCCGCCCTGGCTCGCTCGGGCGCCGACATCACCGTCGTCGGCGCGCTCTACCAGAACTTCGACGGCCTGACCGCCGGGATGGTCCCGCAGGGCGCCTCCGCCACCGGCGTCCTGGCCCCGCACTGCCGGGACGACGACGCCGTGGCCGCCGAGGCGCTCGCCGGCTCCCGGGGCTCGGTGTCCGTCGACGAGGATGCGGGCGCCGCCGGCTGCTTCCCCGTGGGCGAGGACCGGTTCGCCTACGCCACGGCCCGCCTGCCGGGAGGGGAGGCTGCGGGTCATCGCCGACGCCGACCTGGTGACCAACGGCGCCCTGGCCCGCTCCGGCCACGCCGCCCCTGGCGATCCGCGCGCTCGGCCACCACGAGCAGCTCCTGTGGTTCGACGCCTCCCAGTCGGGCCCGCCCTCCGTGTGGACACCCCTCCCTGCCGCCGTGGATGCCGCCGCTCATGCTCCAGCTCGGCCTCGCGGTCCTCGTGGCCGCCCTCGCGCTCGGGCGGCGCTTCGGACGGTTCGCGCGCGAGGACCTGCCCGTGCTCGTGCGCGCCACGGAGACGACCCGCGGACGCGGGCGCATGTACCGGCGCGCCGCCGACCGCCGCCGGGCCGCCCAGGGCGCTGCGCGCGGGGCACCGCCCTGCGGCTGGGCCGCAGGCTCGGCGTGCCCGCCTCCGCCGAGCCGGGCGACCTCGTCGAGGTGGTGGCCGCGCCGCGGGCCTGCCGGACCGGGTCGTCGCCGGCGTCCTGCACGGCCCCATCCCCCACCGACAGGTCCTCGCGGACCTGGCCGCCCAGCTCGACCGACTCGGAGCGAGGTCTCCTCACCATGAGCACCCATGACCACCAGTTCGGCGCCGCCCCGGCCCGCTCCGACGGGGAATCGGGCCCGCGCCCGCCGGCCGGCCGCGGCGACCGCTCGGCCGACCCGCGCGCGCGCCTCGTCGCCGTGCGCACCGAGGTCGGCCGGGCCGTCGTCGGGCAGGACGCGGCGGTGACCGGCCTGGTCATCGCGATCCTCGCCAGCGGGCACGTCCTGCTCGAGGGCGTGCCGGGCGTGGCCAAGACGCTGCTCGTGCGCTCCCTGGCCGCCTGCCTGGACGTGGGGACCAAAGCGGGTCCAGTTCACCCCCGACCTCATGCCCGGGGACGTGACCGGCTCGCTCGTCTCACGACGCGCGCAGCGCCGAGTTCTCCTTCCGGCCGGGGCCGGTGTTCACCAACCTCCTGCTGGCCGACGAGATCAACCGCACGCCCCCCAAGACCCAGGCGGCGCTGCTGGAGGCGATGGAGGAGCGCCAGGTCTCCGTCGACGGCGAGCCCCGCCCGCTGCCCGACCCCTTCATGGTCATCGCCACGCAGAACCCTGTCGAGTACGAGGGCACCTACCCGCTGCCCGAGGGCCCAGCTCGACCGCTTCCTGCTCAGCTGGTCCTGCCCCTGCCCGAGAGGGGCCAGGAGATCGAGATCCTGTCCCGCCACGCGGGGGCTTCGACCCTGCGCGACCTCGTCGGCGCCAGGCTGAGCGCCGTCGCCTCCCCCGGGACCTGGCGGCCGCCCGCGAGCAGGTGCGCACCATCGGGGCCTCCCCGAGGTCCTGGCCTACATCGTCGACCTGGTGCGGGCCACCCGCTCCTCCCCGTCCGTGTCCCTGGGGGTCTCCCCCGCGGCGCCACCGCGCTGCTGGCCACCGCCCGCGCCTGGGCCTGGCTGTCCGGGCGCTCCTTCATCACGCCCGACGACGTCAGGCCCTGGCCCTGCCGACGCTGCGCCACCGCATCGGGCTGCGGGCCGAGGCGGAGCTGGAGGGCGTGACCACCGAGTCGGTCATCACGGGCGTCCTGCGCCCGTGGCGGTGCCCCGCTGAGCGCGCGCCCGCCCATGCGCGGGGAGAGGAGGAGAGCGTGTACCTGACGCTGCGCAGCGTGTGGGCGATGGCGCTCGGCGCCGTCGCCGTCATCGCCTTCCCGCGCCCGCTGTCGGCGGTGGTGTGGACCGCGGGGTGGCCCTGGCGGTCCTCGTCGACGTCGTCGCCGCGCCCTCGCCGCGCGCCATGCGGGCCGAGCGGGAGGCGCCCCGCGCCATCCGCCTGGGCGAGTCGGCCACGGCGACGCTCACCATCGGCAACGGGGCCGGCGCCCGGCCCTCCTGCAGGTGCGCGACGCCTGGCCGCCGTCGGCCGGGGCCGACGCCGCCCGCCCGACCATGGCGGTGCCCGCCGGCGAGCGCCGTCGCATCCGCACCGTGCTGACCCCGACCCGCCGCGGCGACCGCCGCGCCGACCTGGTCACCATCCGCGTGCGCGGGCCCTGGGCCTGGCCGGGCGGCAGGCCTCCTGCGGGTGACCAGGTCGGCGCGCGTGCGGGTGCTGCCGGCCTTCGCCTCGCGGCGCCACCTGCCCAGCCGCCTGGCGCGCCTGCGGGAGATGGACGGGCGCAGCGCCGTCAACGTGCGCGGGGCCGGCACCGAGTCGACTCCCTGCGCGAGTACGTGGTGGGCGACGACGTGCGCTCCATCGACTGGCGCTCGTCGGCCCGGCGCGGCGAGGTCCTCGTGCGCACCTGGCGCCCGGAGCGGGACCGGCGCGTTCTCGTCCTCATCGACACCGGGCGCCTGGCGGCCGCCCGCCTGGGCGACGAGCCGCGCCTGGACGCCCAGATCGAGGCCTGCCTGCTGCTGAGCGCCCTGGCCTCCCGGGCGGGCGACCGCATCGACGTCGTGGCCCTGGACGAGCGCGTGCGCGCCCAGGTGCGCGGGCGGTCCGGCCCGGCGCTCGCGAGCGCCCTGGCCGACGCGCTGGCGCCCGTGGACGCCGCCTGACCGAGACGAACTGGGCGCTGATGACCGACACCGTGCGCTCCGCCCTGTCCCAGCGCGCCCTCGTCGTCGTCCTCAGCGCGCTCGACGGCGCCGGGCGCGGACGCGGGCATGCTCCGCGCCCTGGGGGCCCATGGCGCGCGACCACGCGGTGGTCCTGGCCTCCGCGACCGACCCCGGGCTGGAGGAGCTGCGACGGCGGCGCTCGGACGCGGAGGCCGTGTACACGGCCGCGGCGGCCGAGCGCGACCTGGTCGAGCTCGACGCGGTGCGCGCGCGCCTGCGCCGCGGCGGCGTCGAGGTCGTGCGCGCCGAGCCGGGCGACCTGGCGCCGCGGCTGGCGGACGCCTACCTGATGCTCAAGGCCGCGGGAAGGCTGTGATGCGGGCGGGCGGGCGCGTCGTCGGCGGGCCCGGTGCGCACGCCGCCGGCCCGGACCGCGGCCCCCGCACCTGGGGCCGGCTCAGGCCGCCACGGCCTCGCTGAGACCGGCGTCCTCCTCCGCCAGGTCGCCGGTCCGGCCCGACGCGGCGGCGCGGCGCCCCAGGACGAGGGTGTAGGCCCACAGGAGCGCGAGCGCGAGCGCGCCGGCGGTGATCTTGGCGGGCCAGGGGCACGGGCGCGGGCGTGACGAAGGCCTCGATGAGGGCCGGCGACGGCGAGCGCCGCGGTCAGGCCCACGGCCACGGTGATGAGGAGCGCCCTCGGCCGCCAGGGGCGGTCGCGCGCGGGCGCGGGCCGGGCGCGAGCATGGTCCAGAACAGGCGCAGACCGGCGGCGCCGGCGATGAAGATGCAGGTGAGCTCGAGCAGCCCGTGGGGCGAGATGAGCGCCAGGAAGAGCCCGAACAGGCCGTGGTCGGCCATGACGGCGCCCGCCTGGCCCAGGGCGACGGCGTTGGCGTAGAGCATGTAGGCGGGCAGGAGGCCGGTGATGCCGCCGGCCACGCAGACGGCGGCGATGCGGGCGTTGTTGGTCCACACCATGGCGGCGAAGTCGGGGGCCCTGTAGGCGGAGTAGTAGGACTCGAACTGCTCGTGGGCGTAGCCGCTCAGCTCGCTGGGGCTGCCCAGGGCGGACATCGCCTCCGGGCTGCGCAGGGTCCACACCCCGACGATCACGGCGATGGCCAGTTCGACGACGGTCACGCCGAGGGTCCACCAGCGCAGGCGGTACAGCGCGGCCGGCACGCTCTCCAGCACGTAGCGGCGCACGTCGTTCGGGGTCACCTCGCGGGTGCCCGTCACGCGGCCGCGGGCGGCGGCGACGCGGGTCGACATCAATGCGATCAGCTGCGGCTCGGGGGCGCTGGTGCGGATGCGCGACAGGTCCCTGGCCGCCGACCGGTACAGGCCGACGAGCTCATCGACCTCGGCGCCGGTGAGCCGGCGGCGGGAGACCAGATGGTCCAACCGCTCCCACTGATCCCGGTGGGCGGCGGAGAAGGCATCGATATCCACGGCAGGAGTGTTTCATGACCGATATGACGGACGCCTCGTCCGAGCGAATGATGACGCCCGAGCTCATGATCACCGGGGAGGCCGTCGCCCTGGAGATCATTCCCGCGTCGGTGGGCCTGCGCCTGCTGTCGGGCCTCATCGACTACGGCCTGTACGCGGCGGGCGCGGTCCTGACCCTCGCCACCTGGTCCGCCGCCCAGGCGTCACCTGTACCCGGGCATGCCGTTCGCGGCCGCCATCGCCCAGGTCTCCGTGCTGGCCCTGGCCTGGATGGTGGTGATCCCGCTCACGACCGAGGTCCTCTCGCGCGGCAGCAGCGCCGGCCGGCTCGTCACCGGCTGCCGGGTGGTGCGCGACGACGGCGGCGCCATCCGGCTGCGGCACAGCCTCGTGCGGGCGCTGGCCGCCGTGATCGAGGTGTGGCTCATCCAGGGATACCCGCCGTGTGCTCCTGCATCGTCACCAAGCGCGGCAAGCGCCTGGGGGACCTGCTGGCGGGCACCTACGTCATCAACGAGCGCTCGGGGGCGATGAGCGCCCCGCCGCTCATCATGCCGCCCGAGCTCGCCGGCTGGGCCGCGCGGGCGGATATCCGCCGCCTCCCGGGGGAACCTGGCGCTGGCGGGCCGGACCTTCCTCCAGCGCACCGCGACCTCCAGCCGGCCGCCCGCGCGCGCTCAGGGGCGGGCCTGGCGGCGCAGATCCCTGCCGTTCGTGGCGCCCCTGCCGCCCGCGGGCACGCACCCCGAGCGCTTCCTGGCGGCCGTGCTGTGCGAGCGCCGGGACCGGGAGCTGGCCATGAACCTGCACGACCGGGCCGTGGAGGAGCGCGACGTCCTGCGTCTGAGCGCCTGTCCTACGGGTGGCCTAGCTGGGCCCGGGGCGGCCCCAGGCCTACGGGGCGGCCCGGCCCGGGCCGCGGCGGAGGGGCGTCAGTCCTCCTTCTCGCCGCGCAGCACCCGCAGGTGGCCCCTGACGCGCGATCTCGCCGTCGCCCAGCCCCTGTGAGGTGGTCGGGCAGCGTGGCGGGGTCGTGGGTGACGGGGGCGGGATGATCCCGCCGGGGCGCCCGGAGCGCTCGGCCGGGCGGGGCTTGGGGCGCGAGCTGCGCGAGGCGTCGCGCACGGCGTCGGCCAGGGCCAGGAGATCGTCCTCGCTGGGGCCGGGCGGGCTCGAAGGACGTGGCCAGGCGGATCACCCGCCAGCCGCGCGGGGCGGTGAAGGACTCCACGTGCTTGAGCACAGGTCGTAGGCCTCGGGCTGGCGCTCCGTGGCCAGGGGCCCGATGACGATCGTGGAGTCCGCGTACACGCTGGTCAGGGGTGGCGACGGCGGGGTTCTCGCAGCCGGGCCTGCGGCAGCTTCTGACGCTTCTCACCAGGGCAGGCTACGCGCGCGGGCCCGCTGCGGAATCCCTCACGCGCAATCCGCACGACGTCGTCGGCCGGACGGCGCGGTACGTATGGTGGTGCGGTGACCTCTTCGACGCAACCCGGCCCGCCCCAGCGCCTCCCCGTGCCCGCGCCGACTCCCGCGCGCCGGCGCGACCGTCACGGCCGCGGGCTGCGGGGGCCGCTGCTGCCGCCGATCCTGCCCGCCTGGCGCACGCGGGCGGAGCGATTCGACGAGCTCGTCACCTCGGCGGCCGACGACCTGGCCCGCGACTGGCCGCAGATCGCGCGCATCCAGTTCGCGGTCGAGGAGGTGCCGCCCTCGGACCCCGCCCCCTGGGAGCGCGGGAGCGGTCCTGGGCCGGGGCTTCGCCGCCGAGCCGCGGGCGGGCCTGCCGGCCCAGGTGGTCGTCTACCGCCGGCCGGTGACCTCACGGGCGGCCGACGAGGAGGAGCTGGCCGATCTGGTGCGCCGCGTCGTCGTCGAGCAGGTGGCCCTCATGCTGGGGCGCCGCCCCGAGGAGATCGACCCGGACATCCCCTGACCTTCACGGAACCGGCGGAAACGACGCGCGAGATCGCCGGGCAACCCGCGGGAACGTCCGCCAGGGACACGTCCTCGCGGGTCGGCGGCGTCTCCGCTGCGGCGGGGCGGAGCCCCGCCATCAGCGCGGGAGCAGGGACAGGGGCGTCGGCGACAGCGGCGTCGGACACGGGCGGCACGACGGCGATGAGCGTGCCGGGCACATCGCCGCCGACCTCGGCGGTCACCACCGCGGCGGCCGCCACCGACGCGCCCTCCGCTCCGCGGAGGGTGAGGGCCGACACCCCCGCCGGCAGCTCCGGGGCCACGGTGCTCCCGGCCGGAACGCCCACCTCCTGGCTCCACGAGCCGTCGGCGGCGGCGATGGCGATGGCGGCCGCGGCCGCGCCGGAGTTGGAGATGGTCAGTGTGCTCGTCATGCCCCCGCCGGCAGGGGTCAGCGCCCCGGGAGACGGTCGCCTGCGAGTCCTGCGCCTGGATCCAGCCGACGTCGTGGACCAGCGCCCCGAGCGCGCCGGATACTCCCCGCCGCTGCGCACCAGCCGCACGGCCGCCCCGACCGCCCGGTCCGAGGTCACGTGCACCCTGTGGGATCCGGGGCTCACCCCGGCCAGGCTGATGTCGAAGACGGCGCCGGGATCGACGACGACGCCCGAGGCGCCGGCCAGCTGCGACTCCCCTCGGGCCCGAGCATCGACAGGGACACGGTCGCCGCCTGATCGCCCGGGTTGACGATGCGCACGGCGGGGACGTCGGAGGACACGGCGCCGGCCGCATCGGCGCTCTGCCCCTGTTTGGCGGGGTCGACGAGCACGACGCCGGGCACGGTCAGGGTCCGTGCCGGGGGCCGCCCCCGCGGTCAGGACCTCCGCGCCAGCCGGGGTCTCGCCGTCGAGGGACTCGGTGGCCAGGGCCGGGATGAGAGTGCCGCCCTCGGAGGTCACCGACAGGGGCCAGGCGCGGGTCCGCGGCGGCGCTCTCCAGCAGGACGTCGACGGTCTGCCCCTGCAGGGCACCGCCACGATCCCCCGGAGGGCAGCGAGATGGGGCCGGTCGAGCTGTACAGGGCGACCGTCGCCGTGACGGTGGTGGCGCCGGGGTTGGTCAAGCGCAGCTCGGCCGAGGAGCCGACGGCGCTCGACCCGCCCACGATCCACGACACTGCGCCGTCAGGGGGCGCAGGGCGCGGCCGTCAGGCCCCGCAGGTCCCCGGCCTCGGTCAGCGTGGTCACCAGCCCGGTCGCGCTCGCGGGAGATCGCCGATCCCGGGTGCACGGTGAGGATGCCGCCCTCGGCGCTGTCGACGCGCAGCGGCGTCGAGGGGTCGAGCTCCCGGCCGCCGTAGAGGGCCGACCGGGCGTCGCCGAGGAGGGTGATGGAGGTGGTGGCCGCGGCGGGGCGCAGATCGACGGCGCCCAGGGTGTTGGCGGGCGCGGCCGGGCAGGCGTAGACCGTGTCGGCCGCGGGTGCGGGCACCTGGAGGGCCCGGACCCGGGGCTCGGGGGCGGCCGGGACCCGCTCGCCCCACCAGGTCAGGGGCGGCGGCGCCGGGACACGAGGAGGACGCCGGCCATCAGGGCGGCGACGCGCGCGAGCATCGGCCTTCAGGGGCCCCGGGTTCGACGGCGGCGGGTGCTCATGCGACGCTCCTCCTGCCCCTGAGCGGCAGGGCCCACAGGATGGTCAGGGCCCAGACGATCCAGATGACCCGGGTCATGGCGGTGGCCGGTGCGGACCGGTGCTCGATGACGAGTTCGCCGCCCGCCCCCGCAGGGACGGCGAAAGCCTGCCGCCAGGCGCCGTCGGCGGCGCGGCGGCGCTCAGGGCGCGCCGTCCAGGGTGGCCCGCCAGCCCGGGTCGGCGCGCTCGGCCAGGACGAGGGTGCGCGGGGCGTCGGCGGTCTCGATGGTCGTGCTCACCCTCCCGGCGCCGGAGGGCACGGCCGTCACCGCGCCGTCGGCGGACACGAGGGTGAGGCGGGCGACGTCCCCCGGCTGGGAGGGGCCGACCCGCCAGGAGGTTCCGACGACGGTCTGGGCCAGGGGCTCCAGGCCCGGGGTCGCGTCCAGCCCGGCGCGGGGCCGAGGCGGCCTTCTCCCCGGCGCGGTCGGTGAGCAGGACGACGGCGATGCCGTGGGCGGCCAGGTCGGTGGCGACGCGCTCGTCCTGGCCCGTCACGGCGCGGGGCGACGACGTCGGCGAGGTCGGCGTCGGCCGCGTCGCCCAGGTCGATCGCGGCGTCCGTCCCGTCCCGGGCGGCGGACCCGCCGCGCAGGCGGGCGTCGGACCAGCCGGTGGTGCGGTCGGCCAGCTGGGCGAACAGGACGTCGGGGGTGACGTCGGTCAGCTGCGTGCCCCTTCCGCGCCACAGGCGCAGGGCCATCCCCTCCGACGTGGGGGTCAGGACCAGGACCCGGCCGGGCGGTCGCGCGCGCTCCAGCTCGCCGGGCGATGACGGGCACCTGCTGGGAGGCCGGGCGCAGCGCCACGACGAGGGTCCCCGGCGCCCTCGCCCGTGGAGCCGGCGGCGGCCTGCGGCCCAGGTCCCGCCCACCAGGACGGGCACGAGGACGGCGACGAGGCCGACGCCGACCGTGCTCAGGTGGCGCCAGCCGAAGGAGTAGCGCACGAGGCCGACCCGGACGGCGTCCCCGGCGGTCAGGGCCGAGGCGAGCATGCCGCCAGGGCGAGGCTGATGCCGGTGCCGGCCCAGCCGGTCGCGAGCCGGACGCCGGTGCCGTCGAGGGCGGTCCCCAGGCCGGTCACGTGGCGCGCGGCCAGGAGCGCCAGGGCGAGGCCGCCCAGGGGCCAGGAGGGCGCCGGTGCGGGCCCGCCGTCCGCGCCGCCCGCGCGTGAGGAGGCCGGCCGCGGCGAGGACGGGGACGACGGCGAGCCCGATGAGGACGGCGAGGCGGGCGCCCGGGCCAGGGGCGGTGCCGGCCAGGAGCGCCTCCAGGCTCACGGGCAGGCCCAGGAGCGTCTCGACGCCGCTGGGGCGGCCGGGCGCGGCCACAGGAAGCCCGGGGTCGGTCAGGAGGTAGCGCAGGCCCCCGTGCCAGGACCCGGTGGCGGCGATGAGCCTCCAGGCGCGCCAGCAGGGCGGGCGCGGCGGTGACCGCCACGGGCACCAGCGTGAGCATGAGCCGGGCCCTCGAACCGCGCGCCGCCAGGAGCACCAGCACGAGGACCGGGACGATGACCAGGGCGCTGGAGGGCGCCGCGGCGACGACGACGCCGAACAGGAGGCCCGCGAGGCCGCCGCCGTCGGCGAGCCGGGGCCGCAGCGCTGCGGCTGCCGCGCGGGCGGCCGCGCCGCAGGGAGGTGCGGGCGGAGATGCGCAGCTCGCGATCGTCGTCGGCGGGGCCGTCCGCGGACTCTCGTCGCGGCCTCCTCGTCCGGGGTCTCCTCCGCCGTATCGTCCGAGTCCTCCTCGGCGGCCTCCTCCAGGGGGCCGGATCCGGCTCCTCGGGCGCGGGGACGACGGCGGCGTCGAGGCGGTGCGGGCCGGGTCCGCGGCGGTCTCCAAAGGGGTCGGCCCCGGTCCGCTCGGCCCGGTCCGCTCGGCCCCGGTCCGCCGGTCCTGTCCTCGGAGCGGTCGGTCCCGCCCGCGACGTCCGGCGGCGGCCGAGCCGGCCGAGCCGGTCGGAGTTCCGCGCCGGCTGGATCCCCGGCGGCCCCGGCGCCGGCCTCCCTCGGCATCGGGGGCGCCGGCGGTGTCGATCCGCTCGGTGTCGGCGTCGGCCCGGGACCCGGTAACGGGGTGCCGGTCACGCCCCCGGCGCTGGTGGCGGCGTCGGCGCCGGCCTCGTCGTCGACGGCCTCGGCCCACGCCCCGGCCTCGTCGTCGGGCCCCGCGATCGGCGCCGGATCCGACGTCCGCTCCGCATCCGCCGCACCGGCTGCATCCGCCGCGTCCGCCGTCTCCTCCTCATCCGGCCGCCCCAGGGTGTCGAGGCGCTCGGAGGTGAGGAGATCGGCCTCGTCCCGCTGCTCCCGGGTCAGGGTGCCGGGCGCCGACGAGGCCGGAGAGCACGGTATCGCGCCGGTCGACCCCGACGGCGCGGGCGAGGGCGGTCAGCGCCCAGGGCAGGGTGAGATGGACCAGGACCGGGGCCAGGCGCCCCTGCCCGAGGGCGAGCAGGAGGGCCGGCGCACCGGCCCACCCAGGGCCGCCCAGGCGCGCAGCGTGGTGCGCCGGGTGACGGTGCCGGCGGCGTACCAGGCTCCCACGGCGGCCAGGGGCACGGCCAGGATCACGAGCAGGTGGACGAGCGCGCCCCCGTCCAGGCCCGCGAGCGAGCCGAGGGCGAGGGGCGGCGCCAGGAGGGCGAGGAGGGGTTGAGCGTCCCTGGGGTACCCGTCGCCGGAGCCGCTCCAGGTGCTCCAGGCCGCCTCCCACAGCTGCCGCCAGGTGAGGTCGAGCAGGGCAGCGCCCGCCCGTCACGGCGCGGGCGACCAGGATCCCGGAGGTGCCGACCAGGCCGATGGCCGCGGCGATCGCGACCGACGCCGCCAGCATCCGGCGGCGCCGGCGGGTCAGGACCGCCAGCCTCGCAGCTCGAGCTCGGAGGGGCGGCGGCGCGGGCGGTCCGTTCGCGCTCCTGGCGGGCGCGATCGCGCCGGCCCGCGCGGATCTCGGAGGCGGGCACGTACAGCTCGGCCACGACGGAGCGGGGCACGGTGGCCAGCTCGTCGAGACGGCGCTGCTCGGCCCGCAGGCGCCGATCGGCCCCGGACACGGCCCCGGCCGCGGCGAGCTCGTCGCGCGCCAGGCCCGGGGCCTTGACAGCAGCCGCCACGCGGCGCGGACGAGCCCCAGAATGAGGATCCAGGGGCAGCAGGAGCGCCAGGGGCCGGGGGAGAGGGTCGCCCAGGACCGCAGCTGGGCCGTCCGGCGCGCCCGGAAGGAGCGCTCGGCGTCGGGCTCGGGCTCGCCGACGACGGGCTCGCGCCGCTCCCCGTCCCCCGTCGGCCGAGCGCGGCGCGGCGGTGCGGAAAGCGGGGCCGCAGGCCGAGGTAGGAGGCGCGCCGGTGGCGGATGCGGGCGCGGGGCACGACGACGACGCGGTGACCGGCCAGGCGCAGGGCGCGGGAGATCGCCAGGCCGTCGCCGAAGGGGCCGATGTCGTCGCTCAGGGCGTCCAGGGCGGACCAGGCGGAGCGGCGGATGAGGGCCCCGGCGGTGCCCACGGCGAGGACGTCGCTGCGGGAGTCGTACTGGCCCTGGTCGATCTCGCCCTCGACGATGTCGTTGGTGCGGCGCGCGGAGGCGGTGACGCGCAGGCCGACCTCGAGGAGCTCCTCGGGACGCTCCCAGTCGACCCTGCTTGGGCCCGGCCATGGCGACGGTGCGGGTGTTGGCACGACCGCCCGCAGCTCGGCCAGGCAGGTGGGCTCGGGGAGCAGAGTCGTCGTGGAGGAGCCATATCCACGAGCCGGGGGTGGGGCCGTCGGCCCGGCCGTCCGACTGGGCGAGGGCCTCGGCCCGGGTGATGGGCGAGCGCGCGCCCGCGGCGGGGGTCCTGGGCCCCTTCTGGTCGGGGGCGCTCGCCGCTGTCCCTCATCGAGCCGCCGATGGAGCGGGGCCCGCGGGCGCGGCGGCGCTCGCCGGCGGCGACCAGCTCGGCGTAGCGGCTCAGCCCCCTGCCGCACGGCGGCGAGGAAGGTGGTGGCCTCGGGGGTGCGCACGACCCGCACATCGGCGACGTCGTCGAGCCCGGAGTCGGCGACGGCGTCCTCGACGGGGTGCCGTCGCCCAGGCCGTTGGCGCGCGAGGCGGCGTCGATGAGAAGAACGACCTCAGGCGGCCGGGTCTGGGCCGCGACGGCCCGCAGCGTCCGGTCCAGATACGGGGTGACCCCGCAGGAGACGACGACCGCGAAGGTCTGCAGTCCGAGTGCTGAGGTGTGGGCGGCAGAGTGGGCCGCCGACGTCATACGGCACGCCGCTTGAGCTTGCGACGCTCGCGCTCGGACAGGCCGCCCCAGATGCCGAAGCGCTCGTCATTGGCCAGGGGCGTACTGGAGGCACTCCTCGCGCACCTCGCAGGGTGGCGCACACGCGCTTGGCCTCGCGCGTCGAGCCGCCCTTCTCGGGGAAGAAGGCCTCCGGATCGGTTTGGGCGCACAACGCCCGCTCCTGCCAAGCGAGGGGACCCTCGTCGAGGTCGTCGGCGCCGAAGAGGAGGATGACCGCCTCGTCATCGGCCTCATCGGTCCGCTTCAGCGGACCCTCACCGAGGATGTTCCACACGATCGCGTCCCTTCGTCGTCCATCGTCCAGCTCACAGGAATTACACGGATGTGAGCTTGACGAGTCAAGCGGGTCACGGAAAGACGTCTTTTCGTGACCAACTGGCAGGATTTTAGCCAATCACCGTTACCTTACCGAGTCCTGGGAAGAGCGATGAAGAGGGTGGGAGAGTGGGGTGAAGCCACCCACAGCAGCGATTGCAAGCGGATCCGGCGGTCCTGCTTCAATGTCTTCATGACCCCGTTCCCTCGACTCCGCAGATCCTCGACCGAGCCCAAGAACACCTCTCGTCCCGATGGCATCTTCCATCCCGACAGCACCTTCAATACCTCTCATTCCGACAGTTCCTCCAGCATCTCCCGTTCCGGCGGCATCTCGCGCCCCGAGGGCGACCCGCTGCTCGGCATCCTCCCCACCGCCGCCGACGCCGACCGCCCCTGGCTCGTGTGGTACTCCCCGACGAGCGCATCGAGCTCACCGGCCACGTGCTGAGCATGTGGGCCGCCAAGACCGCGGGGCCTGCTGAGCGCGGAGGCGGGCGGGCGGCCCCGCGTGCACGTGGCCCTGGAGCCAGGGGTGGCGGGCCCTGACCTGGTGCCTGGGGACGTGGCTGACCGGCGGGCGGGTCCTCATGGGTCCGGCGGCGCTGCTCGGCGCCGCCGGGACGCACTGAGCCCGACGCGAGCGTCGCCGACCGGCCGGAGGCGCTGGCCCCGCGCGCCGGGGTCCAGGTCCTGGTGCCCGGGCCTCGCTGGCCACGGGCTGGGACGGGGCGCTGCCCCCCGCTCGTGCTCGACGGCGTCGCCGACGTCATGCCCCACCCGGACGCGTTCGCGCCCGTGCGCACCGGGGCGGAGCAGACGGCGCTGACGCTCGTGACCGGCGGGGGCGCGGTGGACATCGGGCGCGGCGAACTGGCGGACGCGGCGGTCTCGGCGGCGCCGGACGCCCGGGCCGTCTCGTGCGCTCCCCCGACGCCGCCGGGGCCGTGCGGGCGGTCCTGGCGGCGTGGGCGGGCAGGGGCGACGGCGGTGCTGCTCGACGCCGCGGCGCGGATTCGCTCGCGCGCACCGCCGCCCGCCAGGAGGGCGCGGTCGCGCTCTCGCCGCAGCCGGTCGCGGCGGCCGCCGGGAACCCCTGGCTGACGGCGGCGGGCGCGCCGCCGCCCAGCTCGGGGAGCGCCGCCGCCGGGGCGGCTCCCGGCCCGAAGCCGGCGCCGGGGCGCAGCTCAGGGCACGTCGGCCTGGGCGAACTCCCCTCCCCTCGACGGCGAGGGTGCGCTCGTCGGCCCCCACGAACAGGGCCCGCCCGCGGGTCAGCTCGGCGCTGCCCGCGGGCGTGGTCACCGTCGTCGTCCCCTCCAGGCCCAGGAGGATCCGCGGACCCCGCCCGGGCACGGGCACGCGCCCGTCCTGGGGGACGACGGTGGTCACCAGCAGCTCGAAGTCGTCCACGGGGCGTAGTAGGCGCGGGTGGCGCGGGACAGGTACTCCGGCGCGGGCCGCACGGGCGGGGCGGCGACGTAGTCGACGCAGGCGAGCATGGCGGGCACGTCGACGTGCTTGGTGGTCAGCCCGGCCCTCAGGACGTTGTCGGAGGAGGCCATGATCTCCACCCCCAGGCCGCTGATGTAGGCGTGGACGGACCCGGCGGGCACGAACAGCGCCTCGCCGCGCCTGAGGGTGACGGGGTTGAGCAGGAGGGCCGCGGCGATCCCCGGGTCGTGGGGGAAGGCCCGCGCCATCTCGACGACGTTGGCGTCGACCCGCCGCGACGGTGAGCGCCCCTCGGCCAGGCGCCGGGAGATCTCGGCGACGAGCTCGGCCATCTCGGAGGCCTCCGGCCGGGTGTCGGCGGAGACGAGCTCGGTGAAGGCCTGCCGGATGCCGAACCGCGTGGGGTTGAGCCGCAGGGTGCGCCGCATGCGCCGGGCCGGCGGGCTGTCCAGCCCCCGAGGACCTCGGCGGCCCGGCGCGGGGGCCCGGAAGCCGGCGACCGCCTCGAAGCGGGTCAGCGCCAGGACCATCTCGGGCTTGTGGTTGGAGTCCTTGAAGCTGCGCACCGGGGAGTCCGGGGCGACGTCCGCGGCGTTCTCCCTGCTCGAATCCCCGCACCGCCTGCTCCAGGGAGGGTGCACCTGGAGGACAGGGCCCGGTCAGGGGCGATGATCTTGAGGAGGAAGGGCAGCTGGGGGCCGAAGCGGCGCATGATGTCCTCGCCCAGGAACCGGTCAGGGGTCGGAGGCGAGCAGCGCGGCCAGCGTGCGCCCGTCCGCCAGGCAGGTGGGCCCGGCAGGGGTGGGCGCCGTACCACTGCTCGGCCCACGGGGCGCCGTCGGGCTCCAGGCCCAGCATCTCGGGGATGGCCGTCGTCGAGCCCCAGTCGTAGGACTGCCGTGCGCCGTCGAGTCGTTCCATGGCGAAGCGGTCCTCCGGGGTCGGGTGCGGGGTCGAACATGCGGCGGGTAGCGCGGATCGGGTCCGCACTCCGCGAAGACCGGTGTCACAGGGAGTCGATCAGCTCCCCGGACGACCTGGGAGGCGGTGGTGCGCCGCAGTCGGGCGACCTCGTCGAGCTTGGAGCGCCGAGCGGCGTCGAGGCGGAGGACGAGCGGGCGATCCCGGCCGCCCGCGCCCGCCGGCCGACCGGGCGAGGTCGGGCCGAGGTGCGCGCCGCCGTAGGGCTCCTCCGACTCGGCCTCCTCCGCCCAGCGCTCGAGATCCGCGTCGGTGAACTGCGCGCCGTCCACAGCGGTGTACTTCTTCATATCGCTCCTCATCTGGCCAAGCCGAGCTCTCTGAGAACCTTCTTCGTGCAACCATTGCATGGAACACAAGCCACCGATCGGGCCCTGTCTCAATGGCGATGAACTCAACAGCCTGCCTCTCGCATCCAACCCCGCACCGACCCACTGCACGGGCTCAGTGTTCCTCGCCCGGGAGCACAGCGCCGCCGAGAACACCCTTTCAACGTCGACGAACGCAACCTCCGGGTGTCTAGTCGAAACACGGGATGGACATGCACTTCCATACATCCGACCTTTAGCGATGCTCACATCGGCCTTGTAGCACAAGGGTGGCGCAGCATTGGGGCGGCATGACGTTCGTCACCTGGAGAGGCGGCGCACGGTCGTCCGCGGGTCGGCGCAGCGCGATGAAGACCGGCCGCCCGCGCTCCGCGGGGCGGACGCACCGGTCGGCCCATTGGGCCGAAGCGCCGCCCATGCGTCAGACTGTGCCCATGCGAGGCATCATCCTGGCCGGCGGATCCGGCACGCGACTCAACCCGATCACCCTGGGCACCTCCAAGCAGCTCGTCCCGGTCTACGACAAGCCGATGATCTACTACCCGCTGAGCACGCTCATGCTCGCGGGCATCCAGGACGTGCTGGTCATCACCACCCCGCACGACGCCGAGAGCTTCCACCGGCTGCTGGGCGACGGCTCCCGGCTCGGCGTCGACCTGTCCTACACCGTTCAGGAGGTCCCCAACGGCCTGGCCCAGGCCTTCGTGCTCGGAGCCGACTTCATCGGCGGGCAGAGCGCGGCCCTCGTGCTCGGCGACAACATCTTCTACGGCCCCGGCATGGGCACCCGGCTGCGGCGCCACACCAACCCCGACGGCGGCGTCGTCTACGCCTACCGGGTGGCCAACCCGAGCGACTACGGGTCGTCGAGTTCGACGAGGACTTCAGGGCCGTGTCCATCGAGGAGAAGCCCGCCCGCCCCAAGTCCGACTACGCGGTGCCGGGCCTGTACTTCTACGACAACGACGTGGTCGGGATCGCGCGCGGCCTCAAGCCCTCGGCGCGCGGGGAGTACGAGATCACCGACATCAACCGCGCCTACCTGGAGGCCGGGCGCCTGACGGTCGAGGTCCTGCCCCGCGGCACGGCCTGGCTGGACACGGGGACCTTCGACTCCCTGGCGAACGCCACGAGCTTCATCCGCACCATCCAGTACCGCCAGGGCCTCAACATCGGCTGCCCCGAGGAGATCGCCTGGCGCATGGGCTTCATCGACGACGACGGCCTGCGCGAGCGCGCCGAGCCCCTGGTCAAGTCCGGCTACGGGCAGTACCTGCTCGACATCCTGGCCCGCGAGCGGCGCTGACGCCGGAGACCCCAAACATCACGAAAGAACCCTCGCGACGATATGTCCAAACCCTCAGGGTCACCACCACCCCGATCCCGGGTTTCCTCCGGATCGACCTCACCGTCCACGGCGACAACCGCGGCTGGTTCAGGAGAACTGGCAGCGCGAGAAAGATGATCGCGCTCGGACTGCCGGACTTCGGTCCGGTGCAGAACAACATCTCCTTCAACGACGGAGATCGGCGTGACCTCGGGGTATTCACGCCGAGCCCTGGGACAAAGTTCGTCTCCGTCGCCACCGGTCGCGTCTTCGGCGCCTGGGTGGACCTGCGCGAGGGCCGAGCTTCGGCGCCGTCTACACCACCGAGATCGACCCGTCGGTCGCCGTCTACGTCCCGAGGGGCGTCGGGCAACGCCTACCAGACGCCCTCGAGCCGAACACCGCCTACACCTATCTCGTCAACGCCCACTGGTCGCCCGACGCCCAGTACACCTTCCTCAACCTCGCCGACGAGACCGCCGCCGTGCCGTGGCCGATCCCGCTGAAGGACGCGGTCATCTCCGACAAGGACAGGGCGCATCCCCGCATGGCCGACGTGGCTCCTTCCCGGCGGAACCGGAGCGCGGGCCGGCGGGTTCTCGTCACTGGCGCCAACGGCCAACTGGGCCGCGAGCTCATGGCGCGAGCTGCCCGAGGCGGGCTTCACCGCCGTCGGCGTCGACCTGCCCGAGGTCGACATCGCCGACGCCGCTCAGATGACCGCCTGGGACTGGAGCGCCCACGACATCGTCGTCAACGCGGCCGGTTGGACGGACGTCGACGCCGCGCAGACCGATGAGGGGCGCCGGATGGCCTGGCGCGCCAACGCCGTCGGGCCCCGCCAACCTCGCCCGCCAGGCGACCCGCCACGGACTCGTCCTCGTCCACATTTCGAGCGAGTACGTCTTCGACGGCACGATCGACGTGCACACCGAGGACGAGCCACCGAGCCCGCTGGGCGTCTACGGCCAGTCCAAGGCCGGTGGGGACGCCGCCATCGAGGCGGTACCGCGCCACTATCTCGTGCGCACCTCGTGGGTCATCGGGGAGGGAGGAACTTCGCCAGGACGATGACCTCCCTCGCCGAGCGCGGCGTCCCTCCCGAAGGTCGTCTCCGATCAGACCGGCCGCCTCACCTTCACGACCGACCTGGCCGCAGGGCATCATCCACCTGCTGTCCACCGGCGCCGAGTACGGCGTCTACAACCTCTCGGGCGAGGGCCCGGTCGTCTCCTGGAGCGACGTCGCCAAGCGCGTCTACGCGACCAGGGGGCGCGACGCCGACGACGTCATCCCCGTGACGACCGAGGAGTACCACTCCGGTCAGGAGGGCATCGCCCCGCGCCCGGCTCCCTCCGTCCTCGACCTGTCCAAGATCGAGGGGACGGGTTTCACCCCGCCGACTCCATGGAGCGGCTTGTGGCGTACGTCCGGGGGCTCACCCCTGACCCCTGTTCTCCGCCATGGGCCCGCCGGCGCCCATCTGCGGATGGGCGCGGGCGCGCTCGATGACACTCCTCCGATAAGGACCCGAGCGGGCGCGATCGCGCGCTCAGGCGAGCGCGGGCCTCGTAGGCCTCGACGTGGGAGCGGGCGGAGGCGGCCCAGGTGAACCGCTCGCCCAGCGCCCGCTCCTGGGCGGCGGCGCCGAGGGCGGCGCGCCGCTGCGGGTGGGCATCGAGCTCGACGAGAGCGCGGGCGATGGCCGGGGCGTCCAGGGCCGCAGTAGGCCACGGCGTCCCCGCCGACCTCGGGCAGACTCGTCTCGCGCGTGGTGAGCACCGCGGCCCCGCAGGCCATGGCCTCCAGGACGGGCAGGCCGAAGCCCTCGGCGATGGAGGGGTAGGCGAGGATCTCGCAGCCGGACAGGAAGCCGGGCAGGTCCTCCAGCGGCAGGTAGCCGGGCCGCAGGACGGTCATGTCGGTCCGGGACCTCGGCAGGGGCCGGTTCGATCCCCTCGTCCCAGCCCTTGCCGCCGGCCAGGACGAGGGCGGGGGCGTCGGGGTCGTCGTGGAAGGCCCGCACCCAGGCGCGGATGAGATTGGGCACGTTCTTGCGGGGCTCGAGCGTGCCCAGGAAGCCGATGTAGCGGCGCCCCGCGAGTCCCAGCGAGGCGGCCACGCGCTCGCGCTCGGCGTCGTCGACGGGGTGGAAGGTGCTCGTGTCCACCCCGTGGTGGGCGATGTGGAAGCGGGCGGGGTCGCCGTCGACGAAGCGCAGGGTCTCGTCGCGGGTCGCCGCGGAGGGCACGACGAGGGCGTCGGCGCGCCGCACGGCCCGCCTGATCGCGGCGGTGAAGAACCTCCGCTTCAGGCGCGAGTGGGCCTCGGGATGGGTGAAGAAGGTGGCATCGTGGAGGGTGACGACGACGGGCACGCGGTGCAGGGCGGGGAAGGTGTAGTGCGGGCTGTGCAGCAGGTCGGGGCGGATGCGACCGATGAGGGCGGGCAGGCCGGTCTGCTCCCAGGCCATGCGGGCGCCGCGGTTCGTCAGCAGCCCGGGCACGGGGAAGAGGTGGGCCCGCGGCGCCTGGCGCGGAAGTGGGCGGCGTCGCGCTCCTGGACCGCCAGGGCCAGGTTGACGCCCGCGTTGATGAGCTCGGGGACGAGGTCGTCGACGTAGCGGCCCACCCTCCCAGGTCGGCGGGGATGGCGGTGGCGTCGAGCAGGACCTTCATGGGGGCAGGGGTACCGGGTATCACGGGGCGGCGGGGGATTCTCCCCGCGCCGGCGCCGCGGGCGGGCCCGTAGGCTGGGCCCATGGAGTGCACAACAGGCGCGGCGGCGCGCCCGACCGGGGGCCGCGCGTGGCCATGGTGGTGGAGCAGTTATGGCAGAGCGTGCCCGGCGGCTCGGGGACCTACATCGTCGAACTCGCCCGCGCCCTGAGGGGGCGCGGCGTCCGGCTGGCGGGCCTGGCGGCCCGGCACGGCGCCTCCCCTCCCCGCCGAGCTGGGCCTGGCGGACGTGCCCGTCCGCTTCGCCCACCTGCCCCGCCCCGCCCTGTACGAGTCCTGGAACCGGCTGGGCCTGCCCCGCGCGGAGTCGACGCTGCCGGGGGCCGAGGTCGTCCACGCGACCACCTGGGCGATCCCGGGCACGCGCCTGCCGCTGGTCGTCACGGTCCACGACGTCGCCTTCCTGCGCTCCCCCGAGCACTTCACCCGCCGCGGCAACGCCTACTTCGCCACCGCCCTGGAGCGCACCCGCAGGAGGCCGACGCCGTCGTCGTGCCCTCGACGGCCACCGCCGACGACTGCGTCGCCGCCGGCCTGGACGCCGGGCGCATCCGCGTCATCCCCACGGGTGCGCGCCCGCGCCGTCACCGGCGCCGAGGTCGCCGCCCTCCGCGCCGCCCACGGCCTGGAGCGCGAGTACGTCCTGTGGACCGGCACGCGCGAGCCCCGCAAGAACCTGCCCGTCCTCCTGCGCGCCTTCGCCCTCCTGGCGAAGGTCCGCCCGGATCTCGATCTCGTGCTGGTCGGCCCCGCCGGCTGGGGCGACGACGCCGAGGAGCGGACCCTGACGGCCGAACTGTCCGGGCGCGTCCACGTCCTGGGGCGCCTGCCCGACGAGGGAGCTGGCCGCCGCCTACGCGGGGGCGCGCCTCGCCTTCCCCTCGATCTGGGAGGGCTTCGGCCTGCCGGTCCTGGGAGGCCATGGCCTACGGCGCACCGGTGGTCACCAGTCGCGGCACGTGCATGGAGGAGGGTGTGCGGGCGGCCGGGCTCCTGGCGGACCCCTCCAGCCCCGAGGAGATCGCGGCGCAGCTCGCCGCGGCCGCCGGTCGCGCCCACGACGACCTCGTGGCGGCCGGCCGGGTGCGGGCCCGGGCCTTCACCTGGGAGGCCTGCGCCGCCCACGCCGAGGTCTACGCCTCGCTGGCGGACGGGGCCGCCCGGTGAGCGGCGCCGGTCCCCGCGCGCCCGCCCTCGGCGGCGCCGACTCCCGTCCGACCATCCGCGTCGTCGTCGTCAATTGGCGCCGGCCGGATCTGACCATCCGGGCCTGCGAGTCCATCCGCCCCCAGCTGCGGGGCGGCGACCGCCTCGTCGCGGTCGACAACGCCTCGGCGGACGGCTCCGCCGCGGCCCTGCGCCGGGCGGGGCTGGATGTGGTCGAGACGGAGCGGAACCTGGGCTTCGGCGCGGGGGTCAACGCCGGCGCGGCGGGCCTGGGCGAGGACGTCCTGGTCCTGCTCAACAACGACGCCGTCGCCGCCCCCGGCTTCCTCGACGCTCCCTGACCGCCCCGCTGGGGCCGGCGGGGACCCGTCCCTGGCGGCGACGACGGCGCTCATCCTCCTGGCGGGCCGCTGGCGCCCGCCCGCAGCGGGAGACATTCCTCACGGGTCTGGACGGGAGCCGGTGGACGCGGGTTCCCGCCGACGCCGAGGCGCGCGGCGAGGGGAGGTGCTCGTCAACTCCACCGGCAACCTCGTGGACCCCTCCGGCAACGGCTACGACCGCGACTGGCTGGTCCGGGCGGACCGGCTCGACTCCCCGGCCGAGGTCTTCGGCCTGTGCGGGGCGCCTGCGCGATCCGCCGCGACGTGTGGGAGGAGCTGGGGGCCTGCGCGAGGACCTGTTCATGTACTACGAGGACACGGACTTCTCCTGGCGGATCCGGGAGTCGGGACGCCGGGTGAGTTCGTGGTCGGCGCCGTCGCCCGTCACGAGCACGCCGCCTCCTCCGGGGCCGACTCCCCCATGTTCGTGCGCGTCAGCACCCGCAACCGGATCCTCGTGGCGGCCGAGCACGCGCCGTGGCCGGTCCTTCTCCGGGCCCTGGCGCGCACGACGGCGCGGGCGGCCCGGCACGGCCTGCGCGGCCCGGTGATGCAGGGGCTGCGTCAGGGGTCGCCGGGATTCGCCGTGCGCGACGGGCCCGTGCGATTGAAGCATCCGGACCACGTTCCCGTTAGAGTGATCGCATGCCGATGACACTATCTGACTCCACGCGCCAGTCACCCCGTGTCAGCGTTCTGATGAGGACCCGCAATCGTCCTGTCCTCCTTGCACGCGCCGTGGCCTCGGTCCACAATCAGACCTTCACCGATTACGAACTCATCATCGTCAATGACGCCGGTGAGCGCCGGCCCGTCGAGCACGTGATCGCCTTCACTGCCGGACGCGGAGCGGTGCCGGACGAGGTTCATCCACAAGAGGGAGTCCACGGGCATGGAGGCTGCGACCAACACCGCATTCGCAGCATCCCGGGGCGAGTTCATCGCCATTCTGACGACGACGACACGTGGGAACCAGGATTCCTCAAGACCACTGTCTCCCCATCTCGATGCTCATCCCGAGCAGGTCGCCGTCGCAACGCGGGCCGACGTCGTCGTCGAGTCCCTTGATGACGAGGGAGACCGACGGAACTCGAGCGCCAGCCCTTCGCGGCCCAGTGGTCCTCGTGGAACCTGGTCGATATTTCTGGCGAAGAACTACATCCCGATCAACTCGGAACTGGTGCGCGCCGATGCCGCGCGCCGAGCGGGGATGGATGAATCGCTTCAAACTCAGGGGATTGGGATTTCAGCCTCAGGCTTCTCCCTCGGCCCCTCGGATTCATCGCCGGGGGAGCCGCTGGCCCATGCATCATCGGCGGTCGGCGACCGGGGATGCGGGGAACTCGATCTTCGTGGCGGCGCAGGACATATCGCGGACAATATGTCCGTACGTGACCGGTATCTCCGGGAGGCGGTGTCCGCACCAACGGCTCGCCGGATCTGGGGCTCGCCCTCCAGGTGGCCTCGTACCACCAGCGCCTGCTTGACGAGTCGCGCCGCGAAGCTGATTCCCTGCACGAGGCGCTCGCGCGCATCAGCGCGCACCTGGAGAATCGGATCGACGCCATCGAGGGAGTTGACGACCCGCTCGGCAGAGGAGTCCCGCACGTCGGTGGAGGGCGTTCACACCCACCTGACCAATCTGGGCGCCGCGATCTCCACTCTTAACGACACGGTTGCGTCCCTGGCGCCCCGCTCCGTCTTCAAACGCGCGGTCCACTCGCTGTCCCGCCTCCGGCGAAAATGACCGAGGCCACGGGCGAACCCGTGCGGTTCCCTTTCGGGACGGGGCGTCGGAGCCTCGGCCCCGAGTCCCGTCAATCGGCATCGGCGGGCGGCGCCTGCCTCGTCGGCACCTTTGATCATGGGCATGGCGGGCGTGATCTGAGTGAATCGTGCGCCCAGCGCGACGACTCCCCCCGATTCCATGAGGGGACTCGGAACGATCTCGAAGGAAGCGGCCTTCTGCAGGGCATCGATGACAGTCGTCAGATGCGGTGGCTGAATCGAAGCCGACAGGAGGTAGTGGTTCGGTCGGAGCATCATCTTCGGAATGAGGACGTCGACGTAACCGTTCCCCTTCGGCAGAGCCTGAGGGACGAACCCCGCGTCCAAGCCATGGATTCCCCAGGCGAAGAGTCCGTCGCGGGTCTCAATCGAGTACCGAATACCGCGCCCTTGATCGACTCATCGGCGCGGTAGTGCATGCGGATGGTCACCTGGTCGCCCACGCGCACACGATGAACGGGCTCTCCCGCCTCGTCGAGCAGCTCAATTCGCTCGATCTGCGCCTCTCCACTGCCGAAACGCCGTCCCCGGTCTCGACCTTCTGAGCGTCGTGCGCCACGACCGAGTACCGATCAATGATCTCCGCGGCCTTCCCGACGCCCTGCAGCCGCCCGTGGTCGAGCCAGGCGGCCTCGTCGCAGAAGGTGCGCATCTGCTCCAGGCCGTGGGAGACGACGACGACGGTGCGCCCGCCTCCCGGAACTCTGCGAACTTGGCCATGCAGCGCTCCTGGAACTCCACGTCCCCGACAGCGAGGACCCTCGTCGACGAGGAGGATCTCAGGTTCAATGTGAATGGACACGGAGAAGCCGAGGCGCACGTACATGCCGGAGGAGTAGTTCTTGACCGGCTGGTCGATGAATTCGCCCACACCGGAGAAGTCGACGATATCATCGAATTTGGCGTCGATCTCCTTGCGGGGCATGCCGAGGATCGCACCGTTGAGGTAGACGTTCTCGCGTCCAGACAACTCGGGGTGGAAACCGAGCCCACTTCCAGCATCGCCGCCATCCGACCCCGAGTGATCGAGCCCTCGTCGGGAGCAAGGATCTTGGCGATGCACTTGAGTAGCGTCGACTTGCCCGACCCATTGTGGCCGAGGAGCCTGAAGGTCGCACCCTCGGGGATCTCAAAATTGACATCCCTGAGCGCCCAGAAATCCTCGTGGACGCCTCGACCGCGCTGGAGGAACGCGCCCTTGAGCGACTGATTCCGATTCTTGTAGATCCGGAACCGTTTGGAGACATTCGATACGGTGACCGCGGGTGCCGGCACTGGTGATCAGAGCTCCTCGACGATACGGGCGGAGTGCCGCTGGAAGAAGACCATGCCGACCGCGAACATGCTGAACCCCACAGCGCGCAGGCCGACATAACGGGGAAGGGAGGGGAATGCAAAGTCGGTGAGGCAGGCGCGATAGGCCTCAAGGAATATCTCCGCGGGGTTGAGACGGAATATCGTTGTGATCGGGATGGGATGGCCGTCAATCTGCCACCCCATGTCGAACAGTCGGTTCTGGACGTCGTCGAGCATGGACAGGGAGAAGACGACGCCGGAAGCATACATCCACACCTGGTTGAATATCTGCCATAGATGAGCGATGTCGCGGAAATACACGGTCGCAATCGACAGGATGAGGGCCAGGCGGCCGAGAACATGGCCGTCAAGACGGTGACCAGAATAAGCGAGGGAATCATGAGAAAGAAACACCGAAGCCGCCCATGGCAATCGCAATGATAATCAGAACGAAAAACCTCGAAGGAGAAGTCCACGACGAGCGCGAGGACAGCCGAGTGCACGAGCACCTGTCGGGGGAAGTAGACCTTCGTCAGTAGCCCAGAGTTGGATACGAGGGCGTTCATGCCGCTCAGGATCGCTCCGGACAAGAAGTTCCAGCACAGAACACCGATGCCGATCCACAGAGCGAAAGAGTCGATCCCGGAATTGCGTCCGGGCGCCACTCCCCCGCGGAATACGACTCCGAAGATGAGGGCGAACACTGTGACCGTCGCCAGCGGGTTGATGAGTGACCACAGCCGTCCCAGCGCCGTTCCCTTGAACTCGGAGAAGACCGACCGCTGTGTCAACCGCAGAGTGAGGTCCAGGACGCGCCTCCAATCACTCCCGGAAGTCCTGGCCAACCGATTCGTCGTCATGCTACCTCCTGAGAGTCGATCCACGCGCAGAGCCTGGCGATTCCCTCGGTGACGGACACTCTCGGCTCCCAGCCGAGCCGTGAGCGCGCTTCGCGCGTGTCCGCCCAGGCGGAGCGCACGTCACCATCGCGGAACTGGCTGGCGATGTGAGGCTCGGGGGCGCCGTATCTGGCGGCGATGATCTGAGCGACCTGCATCACCGTCGTCCGTTCGCCGAGACCGATGTCATGGGCTCGATCTGCGCTTCGGAACTCAAGACACCGGAGATGATCGCGGATGCGACGTCGTCTATGAACATGAAGTCCCGGACTATCTCACCGTCTTCGTAGACGGGAATGGATTCCCGCCCTGGCCAGGCGCACGAAGAGAGAGATTATACCAGTATAGGGGTTGATGAGTGACTGACCGGGCCCGTAGACGTTCTGGAGCCGGAATAGGACCGGGGTCACCCGAAGAGGGACCGCACCAGGAGGCCACGAGGTTCTCCTGACATAGTTTGGTCGAGGCGTAGACGTTCGCCGGGGCGGCCGGACCCGGCGGATTGCTGGGCCACGGGACGAGTCCGGGAAGTCCCATTGACCGGCCTCGAGCATGGCGTGGGTGCGCTGTCCCGGGTAGCGGGTGGATCCGTCGACCGCCTCCACATGCCCTCGCCATAGGGTCGCGCGCGAGGACGTCAGAACGATCTTCTCGGCGGGAGCGTCGTGGCGGGACGAGGGCGTCGAGCATGCGCGTATGCCCACGACGTTGACGAGCGTGCCGGGAGGCCTCGGTAAGGACTGCCTGTGCCGGTCTCGGCGGCGAGATGGAGGATGACGTCGGGACGGGCGTCATCGAGGAGCGCATCCCAGTCATCCTCACGGGAGACATCCCCGACGCGCAGCTCGACCCGGGGGTCGAGGGCGTCGGGACGTCGCCGCGTCGCGTGGATCTGCGGATGCAGGTTGTCCAGGGGCGATGACATGGTCGAAAGCGTCGGCGAGGCCACCGGAGTGTAGCGCAGCCGATGAAGCCTGCGCCACCGGTGACGAGGCAGGTACAGGGCCATCGTTCCTTCCTTCGATACTCTGTGTCGTGAACCGCGCTCACGATTGGGCTGCTATACAACTCGACCTCAGTGTCCGGCGTCCACCGCTTGTGGCTCACCACTCGCCTTTGAATGAGCGTCCGAGTATGCGGTCACAACCGCCGTCACTCGGTCCAGAGCCACAGCGAGGCGAAGGTGACGACGAGACAGATCGCAGCCAGCATGAACCACCACTGGACGGGCAGGAAAGTCGTCGTGTTGATCTTGGCGTACATCTCCATAATGACGACATGATGCATCAGGAAGATCGGGTATGAATATTTTGCGATCAGGGATACGAGCACCTTTGACAGGGGCCGATCGCCACGACCCGTCCGAGAACGACGAGATGAGGAAAGCTCATGCCGACGGCGGTGGTCGCCACATCCTCGGGTATCTGCCTGGAGCAGCGCCGAAACAGCGAGTACGACGGCAGCCGGGACGACAACGACCGGAGGGATCTCGCTCGACATATTTGACGAAGTACATGCCGAATACTAACTCCGGGGAGCCTGACGGGCGGCAGGATGGACGTCGAAATCCGGGGTCCGAGGGAAGTCCAGAAGGGTGGCGCCATAGATCAGGAGCAGAACGGCCGCGGTCAGCACGGGGAATCTCTCAACGCCCCACAGCAGCACAGGAAAAATAATGTAGAAGATGACGATGAAGCCCAGGAACCACTCGCCGAGGATGTAAGCGGTCGGAACATGGAAGTTCGCTAAGTACCCGTCCATTCCCAGGACGGTGAGAGACCATATTCCTCAAGGGCGCTCTGATCGGCGGGGATCCGCAGGTGACGATGAAGTAGTAGACGACGACGCAGAACCAGGCGATCCAGAACATCGGGTAGATTCCCTTGAAGCGCTTCCAGTAGAACCGCTTGAGGTCCAGACCGCCGCTCCCTCCGTAGGTGTAGGTGAGGGCCGCCCCGGAGATGATGAGGAACAGGGAGACTCCGAGTCCGCCGACGTAAATTCCGAAGGGCTGGTTCGTCAGAAGATAGCCGCCGTCACGAGATAAGGATTATTGAAGTGCGTGAGAACGATAATGAGGGTGGCCAGTGCGCGCACCAGGTCCAGGTAGAACAGACGAGACGCCTGGGCCGCACGAGATCTGCAGTAATCCTCCTGGCTCATCGAATGACCCGTCGCGCAGCCCGGTAAACCAGTCCCGCAGGCTTCCGAAATACTGTCGGAAAGTCGACGCGCGACCGCCGCCTTCAGCGCCTGCCGGGGCGTCTTCGCCGTACGAACGGTGCGAACCATCTGACTTTCCGTATCCGCCGTCCAATGACTGGCCACGGCGACGGTGAGCTCACGAGTGAAATAAGCCAGGTTCGTCCAACTCGATACGAGCGAATGAATCTGAGAGAGCCATCCGCGAAATATCCCGACCCTGGGCCACGTGGCCGTAGGCCCGCTCGATCGCGTGCAGGATAGTGCCATCGATATTATTCGGCTCGGGCAGGAAGTCCCACTCCCAATCGTGATCGAAGAGCGGCGCGAGCGCCGCCGGCTGAACCAGAACATCGTGCCCAAAGGCGCGATCGGCTCTCGTCATGGTCCATCGGCACAGAAATCCCGAGTTCAGCGAGGGAGTTTGCCGGTCCGCACGAAGTTGGGGCTCCCACCCGAAAGCTGAGATCGGACAGTAGTCAGCGTGATTGTGTCGGCATGAGGCATTCCCAGGCGCGGTTCCCGATCAAAGGTCGCGACTACGTTCGACACGAATTCCCTGGTGGAAGGAGGTTCTCGAGCACTGATGGCGAACCCGTCGCCCTTACTGTACAGGGAGAGTTGGTGACCTTCTTGTCGTGGATGAAACAGACAAGATCGTAGTTCGCAATGACGTCCTTAAGCCCGACGAGAGCGCCGAGACGTCTCGCCCCGGTTCTCGATAAGGCGAACCTCCACGTTGAAGGAAGGCCTCTCACGGGCCTTCCGCACCTGTTCGGCCTTCTTCCGCTTTCGACAGTGAGTATGAGATCGCACCCTCCGGCATATTCCTGATGTAGGTCAGCATCTTCTCCAGCAGATCCATGTATGTAGAGGTGGGCGCACAGGGCCATCCTCTGATGGCTGGGATTGGTGACGACGGCACCAGTCGGCAGGACATAGGTGAGTTGGAGGTTCTTCACCAGATCCGCCATGTTCATGGAGCGCAGGGCGTTGTCCCAGATGAGATTCGTATCGAATTCCGTGTGATCGCGGAGGTACTCGTAAAGATCCTTCGTCGCATTACCGACGGACTGGTCGAGAACGTCTTCGTAGTCGTGGAAGAAGGAGCGCCGCTTGAAGATCGAGCGCCTCCTCGATAGAGCTTCTTGGGAGCGAAGAGGATCGGCTGGTAAGTGTACCCCTCAAGATCCTCGGTGTTGACGTAGACGTCGGAGGTGAAGCCGAGGCGCTCGAAACGCTGGGTGAAGGGCGCCTCATGCATGCCGACCGACTCGGTGTAACTCGTGATCTCGGGCATCTCGTCCCAGTAGTCCTGGAACGCCTCGCTCATGATGAGGGAACGACGGTAGGCGTGGAAATGCGACTGTATGTGACGGGGGATGTAGCCCTCCGGCGTGGTTCCGAACGGGTCGAAGTCAACCTTGTGGAACCAGGTGATCCCCCAGAAGTCGACATCCCTTCCGGCCATCTCGGCGTACATCTCGGCGAAGGGGTCACCGGTCCCATGATCGTCGCATTGAACAGGACGACCTCGTCGAATTCTGCCAGACGCTCCCAGCCGTGAGGACTCCATTGCCGTCTTGTACGCCCGAGACGTCGAGGCCGACGTTCTCTCGCAGAATGATCTTGTCGGTGAAGCGGGCCAGTCTCGCGTAACTCTTCGAGGACAGATCTCCATTGACGACGACAGTGAGCTCTGAGAGATTCTTCACCATATCGGCAGCATGGCCTCCACATAGGAGTCCACCACCCCGTCGCCATCGTAGAAGAAGAATATGCCGAGTCGCCTCGGAGCGTCATCAAGAATCATAGAGTCCTTCGAGAGGATGCGGAATATTAAGGAGGGATAAGGGGCGGAGGCCGGACCCGCGGGTCAGCGTCGATCGGCGGCGAGAATGGCGCGGATCTTAGTCGCGTCTCCCCAGACGCCCGGGGAGTCGTAGGGCCGGTCGGGGAAGGCTCCGTAGTCCAGAGCGATATTGAGACCGTTATCCGCGATGTACCCCTCAACGCGTTCAGCGAGGGTCATGGGCCGGCCCGTACAGGCGTTGATGATGCCGGTGACGGCATCCTGGTCGACGATGAGCGGCGATCTGAGTAGCCAACTCGTCCACGGAGATGAAGTCGTACTTGTTCTTACCGGTGGTGAACGGGAAGGTGTCCCTCCCCTCCTCCGCAGCAGCAAGGAGCTTGGAGAAGACAGAATTGCCGAACTTATCGTCACCGACAATATAATAGGCCCGGATCCACTGGAAGAGGCGTCGTCGGGCGGTCGCGGACGGGCGCGTCGCCTCGCGCAGCGATACATTTTGGCGATGCCGTACAGGGAGGCGGCGCGCGCAGCCGAGTTCTCGTCAATGGCGCCTCCCAGTAGCCGACCTCGTGCATGGTGCCCATGACGGCAAGCTGCCTGAGACCTCCGGCGTAGAGATTGTCGATGAGATGGTAATGCTTGGCGAGGTCATCGAGGTGGGCGGGAGAGTTGTGCTTGAACCCGTCGCGCCAGGCCATGTGGAGGACGACATCTGACGACCCATCGCCTCATAGATGTCCGTCGCCGGAGAAGACATCGACCGAGATCCTCTCCGCCCGCCGATCGACGCCATCCATCCTCAGATCGAGGGCCTTGACCCGCAGGCCGCGCTCAAGAAGCGCGGTGACGACGTGACGACCGATGTAACCACCGGCTCCGGTGACGAGAACAGACTTACCCATGGCTCCAGATTCTAGCAGCGGGAGGGGCTCTTCAGGTGCTCCGTGTCTCGGTCCACAGGACGTCTTCACCGGAGCTACCGCGTTGAACCGTTGATAATCATGACGAGATCGCCCGCGACAACGGTTCCGGACTCCGTCGTCAGGTTGTGGTCGACGTCCGGGTTGATCATCACACGGGCCGTCCCGCCCTCCACGTTCGAGGAGGTGATGCTGAACGTGTAATGGTGCCCCGCCTCGAGGACGAGCCCGCTGGAGAACTCGAGAGTGCCGTCGCTCGAGCCCATTGGCCGGAGTGACCGTGGAGAACAGTGGGGTCCCCGCCTCGTCGAGGACCGAGATGGTGACCTCGGAGGAGTCGAGCCACTCACCGAGGAGGCCAGGAATCGATCCCGATCGAGGACGCCTCGATGGTGCGCTTCGGTCTCGAGGGTCTCGGTGACCGAGGCGCCGGGCGCGAGGATGTTGGTCGAGCCCACAACCGACTGCCCCCCGGCTGTCGTGTATGCCACAGGCACGGCCGGCACGAAGTAGGGTTGCGCAGCAGGGCCGTGAAGGCGGCGAGCGGGACCAGGCGCACCCAGACGACGGAACAGGGGCGTGCGCTCGGTGTTGCCCGTTGCGCTGCCGAATCCGCCCTGGGGTAGTTGAGGATGAGCAGGGACAGCCGCAGGCGATCGCTGAAGCCGATGATGAAGGGGTTGCCGCCGCCGAGCCCCGCGGCGATGAGGATGTCATTCGGGATCGCGTAGCGCGGGTTGGCCGCTCCCCTGGTGATATGGGGGAGCAGGAGCCGCTCGAAAATCTCATGGTTGTACATCGAGTACCCGACTCGGCTGTAGAGCAGGACGACTCGAACTCGTGGAACCCGATCTCCAGCAGCGAATCGAGCACGAGGTGTGAGTATTGAGGAAGATGATGAGGACCGTGAACGGCGCGACCAGGACGAGCCAATACGGGTTGAGCGGAACCAGCGCCATGAATACGAGATAAACCGCCATGCCCAGGTACACGGCAAGAACGTTGCGCTCACGTTCCGAGGACGGACGGGCCGCGTAGGCGAACACGCCACACCGGTGATGAAGACGACGAAAAGCGGTATCGCCATCACCGGAGCCTCTCCGCCGATCCGCCCTGATGTGCGTCGCCCTCAGCCGGTCCATCATGCCGTCGGTGAAGCCTCCCGTCGCCGCCTGGTGCCCGGGATCACCGCGGTAGAGGAGACGGCGAGGCGACGATTCCGAGCATCCCTGTCGCCAGTTCGGCGATCGCCACGCGAATGCGTTTCTCACGCAGGAGGATGAGCGGAATGAAAAGGGAATATCGCGAACAGCTTGAGCGTGTTTGCAGGAGGAACCAGCCCAGGAACCCGCGCAGACTCCCGAGCGTAGGCGCGCATCGCCAGCAGCATGACGAGACACGAGCAAGATATCGTACTGGACGACGACGAACACTGGCACGAAAACGCTCATCGACGACAGGAAGAAGAAGGCCACCCAGCGGGTCCGTGGACGCTCGACGCCGAGATCGCGGGGCGAATTCGGCGAGCACCTTTGCGCCGAGAGCCAGCGCGGCCACCACTATCATCGTCTTGAGCCACAGCCTGCGGGGGTCGAGTTGAGGTAGCTGAAACCCGTGATCTTATAGACCGCATAGGTCGGCAGATTCTACAGGCGAAGATCGATCAGAGCGGCACATCGTAGACAGCGAGGCGCCCGTCGAGGTGTGCTGAATGGAGATCGTGTAGAAAGTCTACGCAGACGCCCGCTGAAGACGGCGTCGAGGAAAGTTGAAGGAGTGCTCGAAGGTCACCGCACGTCCCCATAGAGGAAGACGACGTGGGACAGAACGAGCAGTACGGCGAGAGGGCCCAGTCGACGGCGCCGGGCGTCCTGGTCTCGTCCACCAGCCGACCGGCGCGGCTCGCGACCACGGCATCGGGACAGTCGAGTCCAGCTGGCGCGGCGCGCTCCTCAATCGGTCGAAACGCAACCTGAGTGACGATCCGCCGCGTCGTCGGGGGTGGAAGGAGAAGAAGGGACGTCGTCCGTCCGGAGGTGTGTCGTCTGTCACGGCGGCCTGCCTCAGATGAAAGTCTCGGAGCGCGAACGTGAGCCCATGCGCTGGGCAAGAAGGAGTTTGCGGGAGATGAATGAGACGAGCACGATCGCCGTGGCGACAGTCATCCGCCGAGGAAGCGCTCGCACCATGAGATCGCGCAGACGTACAGGCATGCCAGTATTGAGCCCCAGCGCGATGACGTTGAGTCAACGTACGCGGTGAACTCGCGGACGATGTTCACATCTTCGCTGACGTCGAAGACGTACCTGCGGAGAGCGCATAGTTGGCGAACAACGATATGGTGAACGATGTCGCACTGGCCGCGAGATGCGCGAACGCCGACGGCGCACAGAAGGGGTGAATAACCCGTACAGTCGATGGTGAAAGAGACACCACCCACGATGAGGAACCTGGCGAGCCGCGCAACAAGCGGACGGTAACGTTCCATGAGTCAGTCGGACTTCCGCTCGCGCGTCCCAGCCGAGACGTCCTGCCCGGTCGTATCCGGCCCGGTCGAGGGGAGCGACGTCGGCGTCGCAGGGGCCGAAGCCGACCCTTCGCCGATGACTACCCTGGGTTTGCGGACGATCCGGCCATTGATGTTGAGGATGTATCGTCGAGAACACCGATGAAGAACAGTTGAACCGCGCCGAGGAAGAACAGGGCGACGGAGCGCGAGCCCGCGCCGACCGGGTAGGAATCCCAGTCAATGAGCTTCTGAATGAAGACGAAAATCGCGATGCCGAGGCAGACGATGCCGACAAGAGCGGCGATGAAGGTCGCCATGCGCATGAGGAGCTTCGTGGAGGATGTGATCCTTGCATGGCGAAGTCGTCAGTTCTTGAGAGGTTAAAATTCGACTCTGCCCCGCGAACTCTGGGCCCTGATCATACTGACGATCTCGAGCCCGATGCCGTACTCGGCGACAACGGCCTTGAGGAAAGGGCTGAATATCGTCTATCTCCTGAGCACTTACGAAGTCCCGTCACAGAGACCGTATCCGGTGAAGCGCGCGATCTGCGGGAGTGTCTGCGAACCAGTCGATGAGTTTGGTACAGGTGGCGGCACGCCGTCGTGAGCCATCCCTCGTCGGATGAGCGGCGCGACCGATAACGACCTTCGCGCCCGCCTCCCAGCGGGCCACGAACTCGGCAGGTTCTCCGGCGGGTCCTGGAGGGTCGCCGAAGAGCATGAATGGGAACTCTCCGCTCCCCATAGGTGAGCGAGGAGAAGACATTGCGGTGGAATCCGAAATTTTCGGGCGTTGGAAGATTCCCTTTCACACGGGGGTCGAGCGCGGAGAGACGACGAATCGGCCCGAGTGCCGTCGGTGGAGTAGAGTCATCAACGAAGATGATTTCGAAACTCATACGCCGGAAGATTTGATGGAAGACCGCCGTCAAGCGGTCACTACATCGCCTGACGCTCTTCTCCCTCGTTATAACTCGGGATGACGACGGTGATTGTCTTCGACGCCACTGGGGAGGCTCCTTCACGTGCTGTCCGGGGACCGACCGTAGCAGCCTCGTCGAGCGCGCGGGCTCGAGCAGCAGGTCCCCATCCGAAAATTCACTATGCCACAAGTGCGGGAGATCGGCAAAAGTCGGCGGGTCGTCTGATGTTGCAGGTTGCGGCGCGCTGACGTGGTTCTGACGCCCACTGGTGATTATGACCATAGACCGTTCGGGAGAGCGTGGCGGGCGCGGCCCCACGGAGCCACGGGCGGCGCCCATCCCGGCCGGTATTGGTCACCGAGTATCAGCGGCCTCCGGCGACGCCGGATGTGACTACCCGTACCGCGAGTAGACGATGACTGGGCTTTGAGGGGCATCAGCCAGCCGAGGATGGGAACTCACCAGGGATGTGCGGACGGCGGCGAAAGAGGCGCCGTCGCCAAGCTCGCTGCGCGAGGAAGCGGGAAGCCGCCCTCGACCGGGCCGGGGAGCAGGGCGGCGATGGGCCTGGAGAGCGGTTCTCCAGGAACCGTAGTCGATGGCCGCCCAGCGCGCGGTCATCACCTGTTCGCACCACAGCCCTGCGACAGGGCGGGAGTAGCAGATGAGCCGTCCCAGCGCGAGCACAGGTCCTGTCCGGAAACGCGACCGCGGGGGTCCGTCGGGGCGGAGAAGAGCCCGGCGAGCGGAGCAAGCGCCTGCGGCCGGTGAGAGAGAGACACGCCGCTGCGGAGCCAGAGGCGCTGCTCGAGTCGAAGGCCGTCGAGATTCCCGGCGATCGTAACGCTGGGCCTCCCGTGCGCCGCCCGTCCCAGCCGTGCCTCGACGGCCGCGCCCACCTGGGGGATCGGGCGGCACCAGGCCCAGTGCGGGTGCTCTTCGAAGAGGCGGCATGCGGCGGCGAGGCCGCACCGAGGCCACCCGAGGCAGTCGAGGGAGGCGTCGGCCGGAGGAGACGCGGTCGCGCCCTCCCTCCGGCAAGGGCACACGAGACGCAGTAAGAGGTCGTAACGTCAGGTTCGAGAGATCCGCACACTCGCGAAGGAGCGCCGCCGTCCTGTCGGCGCAGTCGTCCGCGACTCGGCGGATCTGCGCGTCGCGCGCGCCGAGCAGCCGCTCGATTCCTCCCGCTCTCGGCGGGAGCGCCGAGGGCACCGTCGTCACGACCAGCCATCCGATCTCGGAGACGGTGCAGCCGCTCGGCGATGACGGCAGCCCCGGCGGCCGTCGTGGCGTGGACGACCGCGCAGCCCGCACCCGCCTGAGCTCTCGCGGGCGCAGCCTGGCGCGCCGAAGACCGGGAGGATCTCAGCCGCCCGGCGTTGGCGACGAGATCCTGGGAACGAGCCGTGCGCGCGAGGTCCGACAGGATGATGTCGCGCGGGTATCCCTGACTGCAGGCGGCGTCCAGGACGTCACGTCCGATGCCGCCGACGGCCTCCCTGGCACGCCGATCGCGGAAGAGCACCCGGCGCTTGAGGAAGCAGCCGTCGTCGAGGAGGTGGCGAGGGCCTCCTCGACCGCAGGATTGCCGCAGCGGTGCCCGTCCACGGGGAAGACCGCGCGGTGGCGGAATCAGTGTTCCGCAGCGCTCCGTGAATCTGCTCTCGTATGCCACTGGACGGACGCGCGGTAGAGTCGGATCCCCGGCATCGATTCCCGATGCCGTCTGCGAAAGCCGGGTGGAGCAGGACCGTGCCGCGCGCCTGGGCAATCCAGTGGGAGCTGGAGGTGGCGCGGCAGCGCTGCGGCGCGCCAGGAACGGGTGCGGGCGCATCGCCGCGTGCTCGGTGATGCAGTCGACGTCGTCCCAGGGAATCGGGCCTCGGTCGAAGACCCGCTCCGCGGGCGGACGGGGGCGTAGAAAGGTGTGGCTGAGAGAGAACCACCTCCTCGTACTCGGAAGCCGGTCAGCTGGTGGGCGAAGCGCGTTGCGGTAGGCTCCGACGTCGTGCTACTGCCTGTCGCACATCTGAGCGGAGCCTGCCTCTGGAGTGTCTGGACGAAGAGTTGGAGACGAGCAGAGGCGCCGCACCGGGGC